>OIYS01000043.1_pt1 | contig 85999 bp, 78 predicted proteins | sample 1588271 | NCBI WGS metagenome assembly OIYS01 (sample SAMN03283286) | human gut metagenome | biome: human-associated habitat; material: feces | host: Homo sapiens | place: Peru | collected 2012 | reverse complement strand
GAGCAGAGGACTGAAAATCCTCGTGTCACTGGTTCGATTCCAGTTCGAGCCACCATGGCGCTATAGCCAAGTGGTAAGGCAGAGGTCTGCAAAACCTTTATTCCCCAGTTCAAATCTGGGTGGCGCCTCCAAATAAAACCTGTGAGATAATTCTTACAGGTTTTTTGTATTAACTTATAAAAATAAATATGAGAAAGAGAGGGGTAATTTACAAAAAATTGTTTAAATAAATTTAACGATTGAATTTGTAATAATATATTATGAAATTAGAAAAAATAGAAAAAATAACGAACTTTAAATATTTAAACTTGTATAAATTAAAATTAAAAAATAAAAAAGGAAACCAAAAAGATTATTTTGTTGCAAGTAGGCGTGATAAGGAAGATTTAACTTGTGTGACAAAGGATCATAATAAGGCTGATGGTGTTATGATAATTCCAATAACTAAAGAAAATGAATTTGTTATAATAAAGCAGTATAGACCTGCAATAGATGGATTTATATATGAATTCCCGGCTGGTCTTGTAGATGAGGGTGAAACAGTAGAGGAAGCAAGTAGGAGAGAACTTTTTGAAGAAACGGGTTTAGAGTGTGTGTCTTTTGAATATTTAATAAAACCAAGTTATACATCAGTTGGCATGTCAGATGAAAATGTGGCTATTGTAAAAATGCTTGTAGAGGGAAGCCCAACTTCAGAAAATACAGAAGAAGATGAGGAGATAGAAATATTAAAAATCCCTGTTAAAGACTTTAAAAAATTTGCTAAAGATAATATTGTTTCAATAAAAGTTGCGATGGTAGCTGCTTTTATTGATGGTATATAGATGATTAAAAGGATGTGATTGTTCACATCCTTTTAATTTTATAGTATAAATATTTATTTTTAATTTTATTAAAATAAGGAAAATTATAAAAATGTAGTTAATTGAAAAAAGAATATATATTTATATGCTAGAGAGGTAACATTTATTACTTACTTGAGTAAAATAATACTATAATTATTGTTAAAATAAGGTTAAAATACTTCCTCTGTCTACAAGAGGTTTTTTAGATAGAAATATGGGTTTAACATCATGCTTTATCAAAAATTTTTCAATTTCTTTTCCGTATGGATGAAGATTATAGTTTCCGAAAAAAGCTATTTTATTTTCACATAAAAGCCCACAAGTGCCACCAATAAATCCATAGTTTAGATATGGTAATGATATATCTTTTGCTGATATACCTAAAACATCTATTGGATATTTTTTAAGTTCATTATATATTCCAATATCTGAAGTTATAATAGCATTATTGCTTATAACAGCACAGGAGCATTTGGTATATCCTTGTTTTACATTTATTAAATTTTTTTCCTTAACGCTATTTAATAGGCATTCATCTGTGTATTTTAAATTATGAATAAAAAAGTCTTTTAAATTTACTGCATTTAAAGAAATATCATAAGGGTAAGTGTTTTTTAAATTTGTTTTTGCTTTTACTAGATTTAAAGAAGGATAGGATTTTAAATTGTTAAAGAGTTCTTCATGAGCTATTAATGTGTTATTAGACAGTATATTAAGTTGTATATCAGGATGTCCATCTATCGCTTTATATAAATTTTTAGATGGCAAAACTTTTATAATATCAAGGTTTTTAAGTGATAAGTTACTAATTTCTTCTTTAGAAATTCTATAATCTACAAAACATTTATTCATGGTCATTCTCCTATATAATTAATTATAAAAATAGTTTACTAAATATTTAAGCATTTTGTCGATTATTAAAATATTATTTTTGAATATTAGAAAAGTTTTAATACATACTAAAGGTAGAAAGGAGTGAGAGGATGCTTTTAATGAAGTTAGCTTATGAAGGTGAAGAAGCTTTTATTGATAATATACAAGAGATTAGAGAACTCTTAAAAAGTAAAGGAATAATTATTGGAATATCGGAAAGTATCGAGAAAAATACTCACTTCGTTAAAATTTTTTGCGATGATAAGGATTATAATGAAAAATTACAAAATAATATTTACTTATATATAAGTAATCTTATATATAAAACAATAATGGAGAATTTTAGAAGAAAGGAAATGTTAGAATATTTAACAGAAAATTATTTTTTCTTAAATCATGAAGAAATCATAGATATTGATAATGAAATAAATAAAATTGTATTTCAAAAAAATATTATAATGGATGAAACTTCAGTCTATTGTTTAAATAGAATTAATTCAATTGTTGAAAATATAAAAGCCTTTCTTAAAGAAACAGGTTATATAAATATAAATGGATTTATAAGATTTAGAATGAAGGCTATGATAGATACAATAGAGGAAATTATAGATAAAATTGTAGATAAATATATGGTTGAAAAAGAGTATAATGAGTTTATTAAGCTTTTAAAATATTTTGTAGATGTACAAGAATGTAAAATAGAAGAAATAGATTTAAGAATTTTGAATAATGGATTGTATGAAATAAAAAATGGTTTAGGAGAAGATGTATTTAAAGAATTTTTAAATGAAATAAAAGATAATGCTGATGAAAATACCATAAATATAGAGGATGTAATTATAAGTGGATTAATAACTAATGCACCGAGAAAGATAAAAATTTTTAACGAAGTAAAATGCAATAATAAAGAATTTTTAAGGACAATAAAGAATGTTTTTGGTGAGAGAGTTGAGGTTTATTAATAATATAACTTAAAATAACAAAATTGTTTGACACAGCTTATAACTTGTGATAGAATTTTATTCGTTAAGAAGAAACAGCCGTTTCTCACCTTTCAACTTCGGTTAGTTGGGTTATTGAATTGTTTATTACGTTAAGTGTTGTAATAATAGAGGACGGCTTATGCCGTCCTTTTATTTTATAGAAGAGCAGTATTAGAAAAATCTATTAATGCTAAGAATCGTAAAGTTTGAGAGGAGGATATCACTATGCCAAAAATGAAAACTCATAGAGGTGCAGCAAAAAGATTTAAGAAAACAGGTTCAGGAAAGTTAAAGAGAGCTAAAGCTTTCAAAAGCCATATATTAACTAAGAAAAGTCAAAAGAGAAAAAGAAATTTAAGAAAAGCTGGATATGTTTCAGTAACTCAAGAAAAAACAATGAAAAAATTATTACCATACCTATAATTTATAATAAAACAGGAGGTCTAGAAAATGGCAAGAGTTAAAAGAGCGGTAAATTCTCGTAAGAATCATAAAAAAGTATTAAAACTTGCAAAAGGTTATTACGGTGGAAAAAGTAAATTATTTAAAACTGCTAACGAATCAGTAATAAGAGCATTAAGAAATGCTTACGTAGGAAGAAGATTAAAGAAGAGAGATTATAGAAGATTATGGATAGCTAGAATAAATGCAGCTACAAGAATGAATGGTCTTTCATATTCAAAATTTATGAATGGAATAAAATTAGCAGGTGTTGATATAAATAGAAAAATGCTTTCTGAAATAGCTATAAATGATGCTAAAGCATTTGCGGATTTAGTTGAATTAGCTAAGAAAAATTTAAATGCTTAATTTTATTTAAATAATGCGGAGAAATCCGCATTATTTTTTTGAGTTTATCTTCATAAATATTACATAAATTCATTTTAAATATATTTATTTAAATATAAATTATTTTATTAAAATAATGTTAAAATAATATAAAAAAGTATTTATTGTGATATAATTATTTTATTATAATTTTGGAGGAACTTATGTATATCAATGTAAGTAGAAAGATAAAATTAAGTGCTGTACAAATATTGGCTATAGGTTTTTTATCTTTAATAATAATTGGTGGAATCATATTAAGTTTGCCTATATCATCAGCTAGTGGGACAGGTACTAACATTATAGATGGTTTTTTTACATCAACTTCAGCTGTTTGTGTAACTGGGCTTATAACATTAGATACTGCTACACACTGGAATTATTTTGGAAAAACAGTTATAATAATTTTAATACAAATAGGTGGTTTAGGATTTATGTCTTTTACTACTTTATTTGCGTTAATACTTAAAAAAAAGATAAGATTAAGGGAAAGATTGGTTCTTCAAGAAGCTATGAATACCTTTGGAATACAGGGGTTAGTTAGGCTTATGAGGTATATATTAATTTTTACTTTTTCTATAGAGTTTATGGGAGCTTTACTTTATGCAACTCAGTTTGTACCTCAATTTGGAGTTTTAAAGGGTATATATTATAGTGTATTTGCATCTATATCAGCTTTTTGTAATGCAGGATTTGATTTGATGGGAAACTTTTCGAGTATAACAAGTTATGCGACTAATATTACCATATTATTAAATACATCAGCTCTTATAATAATAGGAGGATTAGGGTTTGCAGTTTGGTCTGAACTTTATAGTTTTAAAAATTTAAAAAAACTATCTTTGCATACTAAGATTGTATTATTAACAACTTTCATATTGATTGTATGTGGAATGGTTTTTATATTTTTATTTGAATATAATAATTCTAAAACTATAGGTAATATGTCTATAATAGATAAATTAACCAATTCTTTTTTTGCATCAGTGACTACTAGAACAGCAGGGCTTAATTCAATACCATTAAATGATATGACTGGAGCAAGTAAATTTTTAACTATTATATTTATGTTTATAGGAGGATCACCAGGATCTACAGCAGGGGGAATAAAGACATCAACTTTAGCTATAATAGTACTTATTATTATTGCTATTATAAAGGGAAGAGAAGATACCGAAGTTTATGGAAAGAGGATATCAAAAGATACTGTACAAAAAGCAATTCTTGTATTCATGCTTGGAATTTTTATAGTTTTGGTGGTAACTTTGATTTTAACAATTACAGAGCAAGCTTCTCTTGAATCATTAATATTTGAAGCGGTATCAGCATTTGGAACAGTTGGTTTAACACTTGGAGTAACTCCACATTTAAGTATAATAGGAAAAATAGTTATAATGATAACTATGTATTTAGGAAGAGTGGGCCCTATGACAGTTATGCTTGCTATTACAAGAAAAAAAAGGAAAAGAGATTATAGATATCCTGAAGATAAAATATTAATAGGTTAGGGGTGTATTTTTTGGCTAAAAAACAATTTGTTATAATAGGACTTGGAAGATTTGGAGCGTCAATTGCAAAGACTTTATATGCTCTTGGAAATGATGTTTTGGCTATAGATAAAAAGGAAGATTTAGTTCAAGAAATTTCAGATAGTGTAACTCATGCTATACAAATGGATGCGACAGATGAAAGTGCTCTTAGGACTTTAGGAATAAGAAATTTTGAAGTCGCAGTAGTTACAATAGGGGATAATATACAATCTAGTATAATGGCAACACTTTTAGTTAAGGAACTTGGAGTTAAATATATAATTGCTAAAGGAAATAGTGATATACATGCTAAGGTTCTTTATAAAATAGGAGCTGATAGAGTAATACTTCCAGAGAAAGATATGGGGGTTAGGGTTGCGCATAATTTAGTTTCGTCTAATATTTTAGATTATATAGAATTGTCTCCAGATTACAGTATAATAGAAATAGATAGTCCAAATGAATGGTGTAATAAAACCATGAAGGAGCTTAATTTAAGAAGCAAATATGGAATAAATGTTATAGCTATTAAGAGAAATCATGATGTTAATATCTCGCCATATGCAGATGATCAAATACAAGAGGGAGATATTATAGTAGCTATAGGTTTATCTGAAGATTTAAATAGATTAGAATTTAAAATATCATCAAAATAATAAAAAGTTTAAGGCTCTAAAATCATTATATTTAATGGCTTAGAGCTTTATTATTTTTTGCTATTAAAAATGTGATATAATTTTTTTATATGAAGAAAAGAGGAGAAAAAGTTGATAATTATAGAAAGTAAGAGCAATTCTTTATTTAAAAACTTAAAAAAACTAAAAGATAAAAAAAAATATAGAGATGAAAAAAAACAATACATAATAGAAGGATTTAGGTTTGTAAAGGAGGCTATAAAAAGTAACACCTGTTTAGAATGTGTAATATTTACGGAAGATTTTTATAAAAAAGAAAAAGAATTTATAGATTCTTTAGAAAAGTTAAATATAAAATTAGTAATAATGACAAAAATTTTATTAGATGAAATATGTGATACTGAAAATCCACAAGGAATAATTGCTGTAGCAGAATTTAAAGATAGTGTTTTAAATTTAGGAAATATGATAATACTTATAGATAAGGTTCAAGATCCAGGAAATATGGGTACGATTATAAGGACAGCACATGCTGTTGGGGCTTCTAGTATTATAATAACTAAAGGAACAGTAGATATTTATAATGATAAAGTTTTAAGATCATCTATGGGTTCTATATTTTATATACCAATTATTGAGGATTATAATTTAGATTTAGTTAAAAAATTAAAAAATCAAGGATATAGACTTTTAGTGAGTTCACTTCAAGGAGAAAATAATTTTTTTGAAGAAGATTTAAAAGGTAAGGTTATAATAGCGGTTGGAAATGAGGGAAATGGAGTAAGTGATGAAGTTTATAATATTTCTGATGTAAAAGTTAAAATACCTATGCCTGGAAATAGCGAATCATTAAATGTAGCTATTGCAACATCTGTTATGATGTATGAAAAGTTAAGACAAGATAGTATAAATTAGTAATATAGGTTAAAAATAATATTAAAATATGATAAATACTTGTAATATTATATATGTATTAGTATAATATTAAAATGAATAACAACTAAAATTAAAAATTAAGCGTTGATAAAGAGAGTAGCTATGAAAATCTTTTTAGGGAGAGGAAACCTAGACTGGAAGTTTTCTTAAAGAAAGTTATAGTGAAGTTCACTTTGGAGCTCTAGCTGTGAAATTTAAATTTAACAAAAGTAGTAGCTAGCGGATTAAGCCGTTATTTAAATTAAGAGAACAAAAGATATATATAACTTAAAATAAATGTTTTTTGTTAATTAGGGTGGTAACACGGAAAAACCCCGTCCCTTTTGAGGATGGGGTTTTTTATGTGCTTTTTAAAATCTACTAATTTTTAAAAGGTTGTTAATTCTAATAAAAAATGTGTATGGTGACCTTTTAAAAAGATTTTTTAAAAATCTACAATAGATAAAGGTGGGTGAGACACACATGACAGAGATTTATGAAAATATAGTAGTTGCTGTATTTGTTGGTGGACTTGTTGCAGCATATATAGCTAATACTATAAGACTTCGTAAAATGGGAGAATAAATAAAAAATATAATAATTTTTATATAAAATATGAAAGGAGCTTAATTTATGCAAGAGCAATTAAAAAATATAGAAAATATTGCATTAGAAGAGTTAAAATTAGCTAAAGATAGTACAACTGTAGAAAATATAAGAGTTAAGTACTTAGGGAAAAAAGGTGAATTAACAACTATTTTAAGAAGTATGGGAGGACTTTCAAAAGAAGAAAGACCTATCATGGGTAAACTTGTTAATGAAGTTAAGGCAACTTTAGAGGCTAAACTTGAAGAAGTTTTAACTCAAATTAAAATCAAAGAAAAAAATGAAAAATTAGCAAATGAAGTAATTGATATTTCAATTCCAGGAACTAAAAATCTTGTAGGTAAAAGACACCCATTAGAATTAACATTAGATAGTATGAAAGAAATATTTGTGTCTATGGGCTTTACAATAGAAGAAGGACCAGAAGTTGAAAAAGATTATTATAATTTTGAAGCTTTAAATATTCCTAAAAATCACCCTGCTAGAAGTGAACAAGATACATTCTATATAAATGATAATATAGTTTTAAGAACTCAAACATCTCCAGTTCAAGCTAGAGTTATGGAAAAGCAAGAGCCTCCAATAAAGATGATATCTCCAGGTAAGGTATTTAGATCAGATGCAGTTGATGCAACTCATTCACCAATATTCTATCAAATGGAAGGATTAGTTATAGATAAAGGAATAACTTTTGCAGATCTTAAAGGAACACTAGAATTGTTTGCTAGGAAGATGTTTGGAGACAAGGTTAAAACTAAGTTTAGACCACATCATTTCCCTTTTACAGAGCCATCTGCTGAAATGGATGCAACTTGCTTTGTATGTAACGGAAAAGGCTGTAGAGTTTGTAAGGGAGAAGGTTGGATTGAAATATTAGGTTGTGGAATGGTTCATCCTGATGTTTTAAGAAATTGTGGAATTGACCCAGAGGTTTATAGTGGATTTGCCTTTGGATTTGGTGTTGATAGAATGGTTATGCTTAAATATGGCATAGATGATATTAGATTATTATATGAAAGTGATATGAGATTTTTAAATCAATTTTAAAATATAGGAGGATAGTTTATGAAAGTACCATTTAATTGGCTTAAGGATTATGTTGATATAGATATAGATGCAAAAGATTTAGGGGATAGATTAACCCTTTCAGGTTCAAAGGTTGAGGGAGTTGAAATTGCAGGTGATACAATACAAAACGTTGTAACTTGTAAATTCGTTGAAATAGAAAAGCATCCAGATGCTGAGAGATTAAGTGTTTGTCAAGTTGATATAGGTAAGGAAGAATTATTACAAATTGTAACAGCTGCAACTAATATGAAAGTTGGAGATATAGTTCCTGTTGCACTTCATAAATCAACTTTAGCAGACGGAACAGAAATTAAAAAAGGTAAGTTAAGAGGCGTAATGTCTAATGGTATGTTTTGTTCTGAAGAAGAATTAGGAATAGCAGGAGATGAGCCAGTTCATGGTCTTATGATATTACCTCCTGATACTAAGGTTGGTATATGTATAAAAGAAGCTTTAGGGCTTAATAAGGCTATACTAGATTTTGAAATAACTTCAAATAGACCAGATTGCTTAAGTATAGTTGGTATGGCGAGAGAAACTGCTGCAACTTTAGGAACAAGTTATAAGATGCCAAATTTAAATTATACAGTTAAATCATCTGACAATGTAAATAATATATTAAAAGTTGAAGTTAAAGATGATTTGTGTAGAAGATACATGGCAAGAGGAGTTAAAAATGTAAAAATAGCACCATCACCTAAATGGATGCAAGAAAAACTATTTGATGCTGGGGTAAGACCAATAAACAATATAGTAGATATAACAAATTACGTTATGTTAGAACTTGGTCAACCAATGCATGCTTTTGATAAAAGACAAATATCTTCAGGGAAAATAGTTGTTGAAAGAGCAAAAGATGGTGAAAAGTTTGTAACTTTGGATGAAGTTGAAAGAAATTTAAATAGTGATTTTTTATGTATTAAAGATGGAGAGAATATAGTTGCTTTAGCAGGAATTATGGGTGGTTTAGATTCAGGCATAAAAGATGATACAACAGAGATTATATTTGAATCAGCAAATTTTGATGGAACTAATGTTAGAGTAAATTCTAAGAAATTAGGTTTAAGAACTGAAAGTTCATCAAGATTTGAAAAAGATATAGACCCAAATCTTGCAGTTCTTGCAATAGATAGAGCTTGTGCTTTAATTGAAGAGCTAGATTGTGGAGAGATAATAGATGGAACTATTGATATTTATAATAAAAGAAAGGAACAACATACACTAACTGTTGATTCTGTATGGGTAAATAAATTTTTAGGAACTAATTTATCTAAGGAAGAAATGAAAAGATGTTTAGATAGCCTAGACCTAAAGACAAACATAAATGGCGATAATCTTGTTATAGATGTTCCAACGTTTAGAATAGATATAAATATAAAAGAAGATATAGCAGAAGAAATAGTTAGAATATATGGATATAATAATGTTCCTGCTACTATAATAAAAACTGTAACGGAAAGAGAGCCTAAAAATAAAAAACAAATATTAGATGATTTAGTAGCAAATATTATGATAGCTTCAGGATTAAATCAATCTATTAGTTACTCTTTTATAAGTCCTAAAACTTTCGATAAAATAAATTTATCTAATGATAGTTATTTAAGGAATGTAGTTAAGATTAAAAATCCTTTAGGAGAAGACTATAGTGTAATGAGAACAACCACTCTTCCTTCAATGATGGAATCTTTAGCAAGAAACTATTCAAGGAATAATGACTTAGTTAGATTATTTGAAATAGGTAAAACATATATTCCAGATGAGGATGAAAATAATCTTCCAACTGAAAAAAATATTTTAACAATAGGTATTTATGGAGAAGCAGATTATTATGCATTAAAGGGAGTAGTTGAGAACTTGTTTGATGCTTTAGGAATAAAGAGTGCATCCTTTAAGAGAATGAGTGAAAATCCAAGTTACCACCCAGGAAAAACTGCTGAAATTGTTATAGGAAGAAATTCTTTAGGAATTTTAGGAGAAATACATCCAGATGTTGCTGAAAATTACGGAGTAGAGGTTGATTGTTATGTGGCAGAGCTTGATTTAGATAGAATATATGAATTTGCTAAGACAGTGAAATCATATAAACCACTTCCAAAATTCCCAGCAGTAACTAGAGATATAGCTCTTTTAGTTGATGATGTTATTTTAGTTCAAGAGATAGAAAATGTTATAAAAAAATCAGGTGGAAATTTAGTTGAATCTGTAAAATTATTTGATATCTACAAAGGAGCACAAATACCAGAAGGTAAAAAGAGCATAGCTTATGCAATTATATATAGAGATCCAAGTAAAACTTTAACAGATAAAGATGTAAATAAAGTTCATGATAAAATTTTAAAATCATTAGAGCAAAAATTAAATGCACAACTTAGATAATATTAAGAGAGGGGAAACTTTAAGTTTCCCCTTTTTTCTTGTTTAAAAGCCATAGTTCACAAAGAATTATGCCTATGGTAAAATAAAGATAGTACATTTTGATAAGAGGAGTTATTAATAATTATGGTTACAAGTGTTCATGTTACAATTAATGGTTTTGAATATAATCTAAAGGGTAAAGAGAGTGAAGAATATTTAAAGCACGTTGCAAGTTTTGTAGAGGGTAAAGTTCAAGAGATAATGTCTAAAAATAAAAGTCTTACTATGGTAGGGGCTGTAACCTTAGCGGCTGTAAACATAGCGGATGAGTCTTTTAAGGGAAATAAAGAATATAATGATATTTTAGCAGAACTTGAGGAAATAGAGAGAGAAAACAAGAAGTTAAAAGAAGAGTTAGAAGAAGTAACTGAAAAATATAATAAAACAAATAGAAATTCTCCTGAATATTTAGAGGAACAAAGAAAACATGAGCTTATGAAAAAAGAATTAGAAACTCTAAAGGAAGAATTTAATAAGGCTAGTCAGCTTATATCAGAGTATGAAGTTAAGGATAAACAAAGTGAAATAACGAGAAAAGATTTAGTAGAGCTTAAAGAGGAATATAGAAAAGCTAAAGAAGTTGTTTTAAAATGTGAAAATAAAGAAAAAGAATACATAAGAATTAAAACAGAGCTTTCTGATTTTAAAGATAAATGTGAAAAATTAAATGAAAGGGTATTAGAGTTTGAGGAAAAGGAAAAATTAAATGAAATAACTAGAAATGATTATTTACAACTTAAAGAGAGATATGGAAAATCAAATAAAATAATACTCGATTATCAAACAAAACAGAGGGAAGCTAATAAAAAGCTTGTAGAATTAAAAGATAGATACGCAAAGGCTAATAAGCTTATGGCAGAGTATGTAACAAAAGAAAAACAGGCAGAGATAACTAAAAAAGATTTAGCTAACTTGAAGGAAGAATATAAAAAGCTTAATAATCGTGTAAGTGAATATGAAATAAAGGAAAAAGAGAATGAAGCTATAAAAGGTGAACTTGAAGCTTTAAAGGAACAACAATTAAAAAATAATAAACTTATAGCAGATTATGAAGCAAAAAGTAAAAAGAAAGATATGATGCTTGGACAATTAAATAAGCTTAAAGAGGATTTGAAAAAATCTCAAGATTCAATAAATGAGTATAAAGAAAAAGAAAAGAAAATGGACGAACTCTTGATTCAAATTGATTTGTTAAAAGAAGAAAACAAAAAATCAAATAAAATTATAGAAGAATTAAAGGAAAAAGAGTTAGAGTTTAAAGAGGTTAAGGACGATTTAGATAAAGCTCAAAAGGAATATGAAGAGATAAGTAAAAAAGTATCAGAATATCAAATTAAGGAAAAAGAACATGACGTGGTTACTAAGGAGCTTGTAGATTTAAAAGAAGAATTTAAAAAAGCTCAAAGAACTATATCAAAATATGAAAACCAAGAAAAAGAGCATGATGGATTAGAAAACGAGGTTTTAGTTTTAAGAGAAGATATTGAAAATGCTAAAATGTTAATAAAAGAATATAAACTTAAAGAAGAAAAACAAGAAAATTTAGCTTATAAGTTACAAGAATTAAAGGAAAAATATGAAGATTCTAAATATCTTATAGAAGATTTGAGAAAAAAAGAGGCTGATTTTAATTCATTAAAGTTTGAAGTAAAAGATTTAGATGTTAAATATAAGGAAGCTAATGCGATAATAGCAAGATATGAGAGTCAAGAAAAAGAAAATGAATATATAAGATTAGAAGTTTCAAAATTAAGAGAAGATTATAATAGAGCCAAAAATGAAATAATAGCATATAAAAATGAAGAGGAACAAAGAAAAAGTATTGATAAAGAACTTAAGCTTTTAAAAGAAGAAAAAGAGAAATATGATGAATTAGAGAGAAAATCAAAAAATCTTACAAATGAATTGCAAAGATTAAATGAAAGATATAATATAGCTAATAAAATGGTTGAGGAGTATAGAATAAAAGAAAAACAAGAAGAGAGAAACAACAAAGTTTTAGATGAAACTAGAAACAATTATGAAAAAAAGAAAAAAGAAAATAATAAATTAAGACAAGAATTACAGGAAACAACAAATAGGTATAAAAATATTTCTAAAGAATTACAAAGACTAAAGGATAAGAATAAACGTGTAGTTAAAGATAATAATAACTTCAAAGTGTCTAATATAGATAAAAAGCAATTTGAAGATAAGGTTGATACTTTAGAAAAAGAGCTTTTGAGACAAAAAGAAATAAATAAAGGGTTGAAGTTTGACCTTCAAAGTAAAAGATATAGGGTATTAGACTTAGAAAGAAAAATTTTAAATTCTAAAGTAGAGATTATTAAAGATGCAAGATATGAAAATGCTCTTCTTTCAGAAAAAAAGATAATTGAAGAACTAAATAAAAATAAGGATGCTTTAAAATAAAAAAAGTAATTAAATGATTAAAAAATTACTTAAGGGATAGTTCATTATCCTTAAGTAATTTTTTTTTAAAAGGTACTTATAAAAAAAGGTACTTTTATGGAATAATTTTAGATATGAGGTGAAGGTATGAAAAAGCTTTATTATGAAAATCCATATATTAATGAATATAAAACTGAGATAATAGATATTAAGGAAAAAAATGAAAAATATCATGTGATTTTAGAGGAAACTATATTTTTCCCAGGAGGGGGAGGACAATTTGAAGATATTGGTTTTATAGAAAACCAGCAAGTTATTGATGTCTATGAAGAAAATGGTGTAGTTTATCATGTTGTTGATAAGAAGCCTGCAAAAATACATAAGGTTTTCTGTAAGATAGATTGGGAGCATAGATTTTGTGGAATGCAGCAACATTTAGCGCAACATGTTTTATCTGGATGTTTTTTTACCTTATTTAATAAAAATACATTTGGATTCCACTTAGGAAAGAGTGTATCTACTGTGGATATAGAAGGTCCTTTAACTCAGGAGGATATAAGAAAAGCTGAAAAGTTAGCTAATGATATTATATTTAAGAATTTAAAAGTTAACTGTTTTTTTCCAAGCAAGCAGGAACTTAAGAAATTAAAGCTAAGGAGAGCTCTTCCAAAAACTAATGAGAAAATAAGAGTGGTTGAAATAGATGATTTGGATATAAATGCTTGTTGTGGTGTTCATCCTTTACAAACTATAGAACTTCAAATGATAAAAATTAAGGGATTTGAAAAACATAAGCAAGGTTATAGAATAGAATTTTTAGCAGGAAAAAGGGCTATAGATGATTCTTTTAAAAATGATGATTTTATAAAAGATGTATGCTCTTATTTAAAAAGTGGAGAGCAAGATGTTATAAATAGCATAAAAAAATTATCTCAAAATTTCAAGGAGTTAACTAATGAAAATAGAAGACTAGTTGATGAAATAGGAGAATTTAAAGTGCGTGAAATGTTAGATAATTCCTATAAAATAGATGGTGTAACTATTGTGAAAAATATAGAATCTGATATAGAGGTTAAAAAGGCAAGTGCAATAGTTAAAAAACTTGTGGCAAATGAAAAAGTAATAGTTTTGTATGCGGTTAAAACAGATGAAAGAGTAAATATGATTTTTGCGTCATCTAAAGATATAAAAAATATAAATATGGGAGAAGTATTAAAAGATTCTATAAGTTTAGTAGACGGAAAAGGTGGAGGAAGCAAAACATTAGCACAAGGTGCAGGAAAAAATAATGGAAATTTAGAAGCTACATTAGATTATGCCGTAAGAAAGATAGAGAAATTTATATAGGGTAAAATAGCCATAGTGTATATTATGGCTATTTATATTTTATTTGTGTATAATATTTATTAGTTTATAAAAAATATACAATCTAAAATTGTATTTTAGGGGAGATAAATAAATGGAAAAAATAGAATTACTAGCTCCAGCAGGTAGTATGGATAGTTTAATTGCTGCTGTTGCAAAGGGAGCAGATGCTATATATTTAGGAGGAAGCAAGTTTTCAGCAAGAGCTTATGCTTCTAACTTTGATAATGAAGAAATGGAAAAGGCAGTAGATTATTGTCACGAATATGGCATAACTGTTTATGTAACAGTTAATACACTTTTAAAAGAAAATGAATTGCAAGAAGCAATAGATTATGTAGGATTTTTGTATAAAATAGGTGTGGATGCTTTAATAATTCAAGATACAGGTCTTGTAAATAAAATAAGAGAAGAATATCCAGATTTTGAGATTCATGCATCAACTCAGCTTAGTATACATAATGGAGAGGGAGCATTATTTTTTAGGGATAATGGTTTTTTAAGAATAGTTTTATCTAGAGAACTTACTTTAGAGGAAATAAGACATATATCAAAAGATCTTAACATAGAAACTGAGATATTTGTTCATGGTGCTCTTTGTGTTAGCTATTCAGGACAATGTTTAATGAGTAGTTTAATAGGAGGAAGAAGCGGAAATAGAGGTAGATGTGCCCAAAGTTGCAGACTTCCATATACTCTAATTAGGGAATCTGATGGCAAAGAGATTAAGGGATATTTATTAAGTCCTAAGGATACTTGTATGATAGAAAATGTGGAGGATTTAATAAAGGCAGGAACAAGTTCTTTAAAAGTTGAAGGAAGAATGAAAAGACCTGAATATGTTGCTGGAGTAACTGAAAGTTATAGAGAAGCTATTGATAATGTGTATAATAAAATAGATAAATCTCAGGAAAGTAACAAGAAAAAACTTCTTAGACTTTTTAACAGGGAGGGTTTTGCAACTGCATATCTTTATAAAAATACAGGGCATGATATGATGGCTTATAGAAACCCTAAAAATACCGGTGTGTTCTTAGGAGAAGTGTTAAAGTCAGGAGAAATACTTTTAAGTGAAGATATAGCTCTTCAAGATGGCGTGACCAATGGTAATGATGGATTTACTGTAAATAAAATATTCTTAAATGGAAATGAAGTGAAAAAAGCTAAAAAGGGAAATAAAGTTAAAGTTCTTCCAAGAAAATATAAAGCAAGTGATAAGTTATTTAAGACATTAGATAGTGAACTTTTAAATCAACTTAAAGGAGCTTATGAAAATAAATTTGAGAGAAAGATATTACTAGATGGAAAATGTACTTTTAAAGTTGGTTATCCAATCAAGCTTAGTGTTTCATATAATGGAAAAGTTTATGAAAAACAGGGTGATATAGTAGAGCCTGCTGTAAATAAACCTATTCTTAAGGAAAAGGTAGAAGATAATTTAAAAAAATCTGGAGATATAGCTTATAAGATAAATAATATTACTTTTTTAGAGTTTGAAGATGGATTTATAAGGGTATCAGCAATAAATAATTTAAGAAGAGAATTATTAGAAGAAATAAGAGCATTTGAAGTTTTAAAGTTTAAGAGAAATGAGAGAAGAAAAGAATTTAGTTGTATAAAAGATATGGACAGAGATATTCCTGGGCTTTTAATAAACATAAATACGTATGAACAATTAAGAGCAGTTAAAGAAAAAAAAGTCGAGGCTGTAGCTTTGGATATATTTGGAAAAAATAAAGGTGCTTTGAATAAAGAATCTTTGAAAGAATTAAAAGATTTTAATGGAAGAGTATATTTAAAAATACCAACTATAATTAAAGAGGAATTTGAAATTATATGTAATTTAATAAATGAGAATTTAGGAAATGTAGAAGGTATAATTACAGCTAATGCAGGAATAATAAATAGATTTAAAGATAAAACAAAAATAGTTGGGGATTATAAACTTAATATATTTAATTCAAATTCTTTAAAATTTTATAATAAGCATATAGCAGCTTCATGTATAAGTGTAGAATTGAACAGAAAAGAGATAAATTCTATGGTTAAAAAATACAATGAAGGAACTCAATTTCTAATTTATGGAAAAATAGAAGCAATGGTAAGCGAATATTGTCCAATAGGAAGTACTTTTGGAGGAAAAAATACTTTAAATGCATGTAGCAATGAATGTACAAGGAGTACCTTTATATTAAAAGATAGAGTAGGGCAAAATAATACTATAAAAACAGATATATTTTGTAGATCTCATATATTTAATACTGTTGCGATTAATTTAATTTCAGAAATAGAAGATATTAAGAGTATGGGAATAGAAAATTTTAGAATAGATTTAATTGATGAAAGTTATGAAGAGTCATTAAATGTTATAGACGCTATAAAAAATAAAAAAAGATTAGTAGGAAGTTATACTAAAGGTCATTATAGAAGAGGCGTTGAGTAAGAGAAAAGGGGAATAAAAAAGTTTTATGAATGATAAAGTTTTAAGAGTTTTAGAATTTACAAAGATAAAAAATGAATTAAAACAATATGCAATAACAAAATCAGCAAAAGATATGGTTTTGAATCTTAAGCCTTATGAATCTTTTTATGATGTAGTTGAGCATCTTGAAGAAACTAATGAGGCATTAGAGTTAATTACTAAAAAAGGTAATCCTCCTTTTGAAGGATTTTATGATATTAAGGATGGAATAGTTAGAGCCGAAAAGGGCGGAGTATTAAATGCTGGGACTCTTTTGAAGATAGGAAATATGCTAAGGGTTTCAAGAAGAATGTCTGAATTTTTAAATAGAAAAGAAGAAGAGGAATCTTATAAAATATTAGAAGATTTAGCGATTGGATTAGTTAGCATAAAAGGGCTTGAGAATTCAATTTCTAATGCAATAATTGGAGAAGATGAAATTTCTGATAAAGCAAGTAGTACATTATATGGTATAAGAAAAAGTTTAAAAGAAAAAAATTCATCTGTAAGAGAAAAAGTAAATGCAATAGTTAGAAGTAATTCACAATACTTGCAGGATAATCTGTATACAATGAGAGGGGATAGATATGTTATCCCTGTAAAAGCAGAGTACAAGTCTCAAGTGCCAGGTCTTGTTCATGACCAAAGTTCAACTGGTGCAACTCTTTTTATAGAACCCATGAGCATTGTTAATTTAAACAATGAAATAAAAGAGCTTATGTTAAAGGAAAGAGAAGAAATTAATAGAATATTAGAGGCTTTATCTAAGGCAGTTTATGAGAATATAACAGAAATAAGCAATAACTTTAACATTTTAGTTGAGTTTGATTTTATTTTTGCAAAAGCTAAATATGGAAGTTTTATAAATGGTACTATGCCAAATGTTAATGATAAAGGAATAATAGATATTATACAAGGAAGACATCCTTTAATAGATAGAGAAAAGGTAGTATCTTCTGATATATATTTAGGAAGAGATTTTACAAGTCTAATAGTTACAGGGCCAAATACAGGTGGTAAAACAGTAACTTTAAAGACTGCTGGTCTTATTGAACTTATGGGGCTTTCAGGACTTTTAATACCTGCTATGGAGAACTCAACTATAAGCTTTTTTAAGGAGATATTTGCAGATATAGGTGATGAACAAAGTATAGAACAAAGTTTATCAACATTTTCATCTCATATGAAAAATATAGTTGAAATAATGGCAGTTGCAAATGATGAAAGTTTTGTATTATTTGATGAATTAGGTGCAGGAACTGACCCAACAGAAGGTGCAGCTCTTGCTATATCAATTTTAGAAAACTTAAGAAAAAGAGGAACAAAGTTATTAGCAACAACACATTATAGTGAACTTAAAGGCTATGCATTAAAGACTACAAATGTAGAAAATGCTTCTGTTGAATTTGATGTAGAAACTTTAAGACCAACTTATAGACTTTTAATAGGAGTGCCAGGAAAATCTAATGCTTTTGAGATATCTAAGAGGCTAGGACTTCCTGACTATGTAATAAAAGATGCGAAGGAATCTATAGATAGTGAATCTATAAAATTTGAAGATTTAATACAATCACTTCAAGATAAAAGAATAAGAGCTGAAAAGGATGCAAGAGAAAATCAAATACTAAGAAGAGAGGCTAAGGCTTTAAGAGATAAGTATAAGGAAAAACTAGATAGAATAGAAGTAGTTAGAGAAAATGCTTATTCAGAGGCAAGAAGAGAGGCTAAAGAAATTCTAAGAAATGCAAAAGAAGAATCAGATGCAATTCTTAAAAATATGAGAGAGATGGAGAGATTAGGGATAACTAGTGATGCAAGAAGGAGGTTAGAAGAGGAGAGAAGTAAGCTTAGAGATAAGATAAATAATACTGAAAGCTCTCTTCAAAAGAAAGTAGATGATAATAAAGGAGAGGCAATAGATAATATTACTTTAGGTATGGAAGCTATGCTACCTTCGTTAAATCAAAAGGTCATAATTCTCTCAAAACCAGATGCTAAAGGAATGGTTCAAGTTCAGGCTGGAATTATGAAAATAAATGTTAAAGCAGAAGAATTGAGAAAAATAAAACAAACAAAAGAAGAGAAAAAAATTAAAAAAAGAGAAGCAAAGCTTAATGTTAAAGCTGTTCCAACATCTATTGATTTAAGGGGAATGGATTCAGAAGAGGCTTGTTATGCGGCTGATAAATATTTAGATGATGCATATGTTGGAGGTCTTGGGGAGGTTACTTTAGTTCATGGTAAAGGAACGGGAGTCCTTAGGAAAGCAATAAATGAAATGTTGAGAAAACATCCTCATGTAAAAAGTCATAGACTTGGAGAATATGGAGAGGGTGGAACAGGAGTTACTGTTGTTATATTAAAATAATGTGGGAAGTCAATATAAGACAGGATGTATTATTATAATAAAGCTAAGTAATATCATTAAAATATAAAAAAAGAATCCTAATGAATAAGATTTTAAGTAGAAATAGAGAACTATAAATTTGACTTATAGTTCTCTATTTTTATTTTAGCAAAAACTTTTTTTAGTTCTAGATTCTTTCAAGAATGAAGGGATTATTATAACTAGAGCTATTATGCTTAAAATTAAATATGTATAACCAAATATTGATATTCCAGTATATACGCTTAAATATCCTGTGAATAAATTTAATATACTAGAAAAAATAGTTGGTACAACAACAACCTCAAATAAAAATGCAGTTGATTGTTGTTTTGTAGGAACTAATTCAGCAATTAAATTATTTTGTACTGGCATCATAATTCCAACTACTACTCCATGAACAAGCATTAAAAGTAATAAGAACATATAGTTAGGTATTGAAGCCATAAAGTACCATCTAAAACATAGGATAACTAAAGCTGTAAATGTAGCTAAGTAACTTTTTTTAGCGAATGGAAGTTTGTGAAATATAAATAAAAATACTATTTCCATAACAACCATAATAAATGGTACTGTACTTATCAAGCTAGTAGGACAACTAAGCTTTTCAAGAATAACTTGTATAGAATAATTACTTGTAGAATTACAAGTCGCCATTATTACATTTGTTGCAAATAATTGTATTAAAAAGGGCTTGTTTTTTAGCAAACTAAAAAGAATTTCTTTTGCATTAATATCATTTTTTTGCGCTTTTAAATTATTTTTTATTTGCTCTTCATTTTCTCCAGTTGTAAGCTCTGGAATAAATTGAAGTATAATAACTGTTGACAGCATTATAAAGCCACATATAAGAAGTGCGCCTGTTGTTCCCCATAAATCGATAAATACTGGAGAAATAAGACCAGAGATAGCATACCCTATAGCTCCCCATACACGAACTTTACCAAAAGGATAGCCTGTTTTCTTTTCAATAGCTAGTAGATATTCAGACATTAAACTAGTACTTGGTGCATAAAGACAGCTTCCAGCAATGGCTATTATAAAGAATAACCAAAAATTATTAGTAAATACTAGAATAATGATAGTAAGAGCGTTAGCTATGGTTACAAGTTTAGTTAGATGGATAAGTCTTTTAGATTTATCAATAATTTTTCCCCACAAAGGTGATACTGCTAACATTACAAGAGGAGGTATACTAGATATTAATGATATTTCATCTGTTGAAAAACCTTTAACAGAACTTAGAAAAACAACAAATATACCATAATAAATACCACCAGCTAATAAGTATATAAATAAATTACTAGAGTATAGACCTATTATTTTTTTATCTTTTGCATTCATTAATCCGTCCCTTTCTTTTGTACTTAATAGTATAAATATATTACTTGTATATTTTAAGACATTTATTATGTTAATAAGTTAATTATTTATTAAGATTTTGTATATAATTAATTTTAGTATAATAGTTCATAAATTAATTATGTTAGTAATATATTTTAGTATTAAAAAAATTAATATTTTGTGTTTACTTATTAAAATATAAAAAATAATTCTTATAGACAAAATATAGTATTAGTGATAAAATTTATTTATGAAAACGAATACCCAAGTTGTGTGAAAGAGAATTAGAGTTAAGCACAAGAAAATATTTCTTGACTTAACTTTTTTTCTTTTTTATAAAAAAGAAAAGGGGGAAGTTTATGCTAGAAAAGTTTATGGCAGAGCTTATAGGAACCATGATACTTATTCTTTTAGGAGATGGGGTAGTTGCCAATGTAGTTCTTAAAAAAAACAAAGGAGAAGGTTCAGGATGGATTGTTATAACTACGGGATGGGCTTTAGCTGTTGCTATTCCAGTTTTCTTATTTGCAAAAGTGAGTGGTGCACAGTTTAATCCGGCAGTCACAATAGCTTTAGCAGTAACAGGAAGTCTTCCATGGAATGAAGTATTAGTATATATAGGAGCTCAATTAATAGGGGCTTTTATAGGTGCAGTTTTAGTATTCGTATCATATTACAAGCATTTTGAAGAGACAGAAGATAAGGATTCAAAACTTGGAACATTCTGCACAATACCAGCGATAAGAAGTAAAAAATGGAATTTTATAACTGAGTTTATAGGAACATTTATACTTATGTTTGTTATAGTAGGTCTTGGAAAAGTGGACATGGTAAATGGTATATCACCTATTGCAGTAGGGCTTTTAATATGGGTGATAGGTTTATCTTTAGGTGGTCCAACTGGTTATGCAATAAATCCAGCTAGAGATTTAGCGCCAAGATTTGCACATTTTATTCTTCCTATACCAAATAAAAGAGATTCAGATTGGAGCTATGCTTGGATTCCAATAATTGCACCAATATTAGGAGGAATATGCGGAGCGATATTTTATTTACTACTATTTAAATAAATAATTTTTGAATTTATTAAAATTACAGTATTAAAGTCTTTATGAAAATGATTACAAGGAGTTAGAGTTATGGTTGAATTAAAAAATATATTAGAAGAAAATCCAATAGTAGCAGCGGTTAAAAATGTTGAACAATTAGATAAGGCATTAAAAACAGATGTTAATGTTATATTTGTTCTCTTTGGAGATATTTTAAATTTAAACGAAATAAGTGACAAGATATATAAGAGCAACAAAGTAGGGATAATTCATATAGACTTGGTAGAGGGATTAACAAATAAAGAGGTATCTTTAAGATATTTAAAAAAGAATACTAAATTTAAAGGTATAATAAGTACAAAATCTCAAACTATAAAAGCAGCAAAAAAATTGGGCTTTTATGCTATACAAAGAGCTTTTATTTTAGACAGTTTATCTCTTGCAAATACTAAAACTCATTTAGTTGATGAGTGTGATGCGATAGAAATGTTGCCAGGACTTTTGTTTAAAGTTATAAAAGATTTATCCAAAACATTAAATAAACCTTTAATAGTTGGGGGGTTAATATCTGATAAAGAAGATGTTATGGAAGCTTTAAAATCAGGTGCAACATGTATATCAGCTACAAAAGAGGAATTATGGAGTATATAATTAAAAGGTATGTATAAAAAGATAAGGCAACTTTTAAAAAATATTGATTAAGATATAGAGGTGAGTGTTTTATGAAAAAATATATAGTAGCGTTAGATCAAGGTACAACAAGTTCAAGAGCAATAATTTTTGATAAAGAGCAAAACATTATAGGGATGAGTCAAAAGGAGTTTACACAAATATATCCTAAAGAGGGTTGGGTTGAACACGATCCTATGGAGATTTGGGCAACTGAGTATAGTGTACTTCAAGAAGTTTTGGCAAAATCTAATATAACCCAAGAAGATATTGCAGCAATTGGAATTACAAATCAAAGAGAGACTACGATAGTTTGGGATAAAAATACTGGGAAACCAGTTTATAATGCTATAGTTTGGCAATGTAGAAGAACAGCTCACATTTGTAATGAATTAAAAAAGCAGGGTTTAGAACAATATATAAAAGATACAACTGGATTAGTAATTGATGCTTATTTTTCAGCAACAAAAATAAAATGGATATTAGATAATGTAGAAGGTGCAAGAGAAAAGGCAAATAGAGGAGAACTTTTATTTGGAACAGTTGACTCATGGCTTGTTTGGAAGTTAACTAATGGAAGGGTTCATATAACGGATTATACAAATGCGAGTAGAACAATGCTTTATAATATAAAAGAATTAAAATGGGATGAAAAAATGTTAGAAATTTTGGATATACCAAAAAGCATGTTGCCCGAGGTTAGAAATTCTTCAGAAGTGTATGGGTATGCAAATTTAGGGGTAAAAGGTGGTGTTAGAGTTCCAATAGCAGGAATAGCAGGTGATCAACAAGCAGCTCTTTTTGGACAAGCGGCTTTTAATAAAGGTGATGTAAAAAATACCTATGGTACAGGTTGCTTTCTTCTTATGAACACGGGAGAAAAGATGGTAAAGAGCAAAAATGGATTGGTCACAACGATTGCAATTGGAATGGATAATAAAGTACAATATGCTCTTGAGGGGTCTGTTTTTGTAGGTGGTGCAGTTGTACAATGGCTTAGAGATGAACTTGAAATGATATCAGATTCATCAGATACGGATTATTTTGCAACTAAAGTGGAAGATAATGGTGGAGTTTATGTGGTTCCAGCTTTTGTTGGACTTGGAGCACCTTATTGGGATATGTATGCTAGAGGTACTATAGTTGGTTTAACAAGAGGAACAAATAAGAATCATATAATAAGAGCAGCACTTGAATCTATAGCATATCAAACTAAAGATGTTTTAGATGCAATGGTTGATGAAGTTAAGGAAGATATAAAATGTATAAAAGTTGATGGTGGGGCTAGTAAAAATAAATTTTTAATGCAATTCCAGTCAGATATAGTTGGTAAAAAAGTAATAAGACCTATAATAACTGAAACAACAGCACTAGGGGCAGCATATCTTGCTGGTCTTGCAGTAGGATTTTGGAAAGATAAGGATGAAATATCTAAATTTTGGTATTCATCAGAAGAGTTTAATCCAAATTTAGATGAAGAAAAGAGGGAGAAGTATTGTAAGGGGTGGAAAAAAGCAGTATATAGATCAAAAGATTGGATAGAAGAGGAATAAAACTAGATTATTAACATAAAATATGATATAATGTAAATAAGTTAATAGGTTAGTTTAATTGTGCAAGAGAAAGAGAGTCAAGCACAAAAAGGCATTTAAATATGCTTTTTTGGGTTTGGCTTTTTTTGTTTTTCCATATATTGATGTATATTCTGATATGGATAATAAATAATTAAGGGAGAGATGGATATGTATGATGTAGTAATTATTGGAGCTGGAATTATTGGAGCTTCTATATTTAGAGAATTAACAAAATATGATTTAAGTGTTTTAACGGTGGAAAAAGAAAATGATGTGTGTATGGGTTCATCTAAAGCAAATTCAGCAATAGTTCATGCTGGGTATGATCCAAAACCTAATACTTTAATGGCTAAGTATAATGTAGAAGGAAATAAAATGTTTGACAAGCTTTGTAGTGACTTATCTGTTCCTTTTAAAAGAAATGGTTCACTTATAGTAGCTTTTAGTGATGAAGAGTTAGAATCTTTAAATAAACTTTATAAGAGAGGAATAGAAAATAAAGTTGAAGGATTAAAAATTTTAGACAAGCAGGAAACTTTAAATTTAGAACCTAATCTTAAAGATGATGTAAAAGGAGCGCTTTTAGCCCCAACAGGAGGAATTGTAGGTGTTTATGAACTTACAATAGCTAGTGTTGAAAATGCACTATGCAATGGGGGAGAATTAAAGTTAAATTCTAAGGTTATTAATATAGAAAAAAATAAAAATTTTGAAATCACTTTAGAGTCAGGTGAGATTATAGAAACTAAATTTGTAATAAATGCTGCTGGGGTTTATGCAGATGATATTCATAATATGATTTCTGAAGAAACATTTTCGATAGTTCCAAGAAAAGGGCAATATTATGTTCTTGATAAAAGTCAAGGTGAATTGTTTAAAAGGACTATATTTCAGTGTCCTACTAAACTTGGCAAAGGAATTTTAGTGACACCAACGGTGCATGGAAACCTTTTAGTTGGTCCTGATGCTACGGATAATATGGATAAAGATAGTGTAAGTACGGAATCAGTTAACTTAGATTTAGTTAGAGAAACATCTTTAAAAACTACAAACAGAGTAAATTTTAGAGAAAGTATAAGAAATTTTTCTGGACTTAGAGCAGTTTCAAATAGAGATGATTTTATAGTTGAAGAATGTAAAGATGTATCAGGATTTTTTGATGTGGCAGGGATAAAATCGCCAGGACTTACATCAGCACCAGCAATTGCTGTAGATATTATCAAAATGCTAGAGGATAGTGGATTGCAATTAAATAAAAAAGAGAATTTTAATGAAAAGAGAGAACAAGTAAATTTTATGGAACTTTCAAGTGAAGAGAAGGATGCACTTATAAAAAAAGACAGTAGATATGGAAGAATAATATGCAGGTGTGAAAATATAACTGAAGGAGAAATTGTGGATAGTATAAATAGAACACTTGGTGCTACAACAATAGATGGAGTAAAGAGAAGGTGTAGACCAGGGTGTGGAAGATGTCAAGGAGGATTTTGTGGACCTAGAGTACAAGAAATAATAGCTAGAGAAAGAAATATGAAGATTGAAGATGTAATGTTAGATGCAAAGAATTCTTATGTTTTAGTGGGAAAAACAAAATAGGAGGTATAGGTTTATGAAATATGATTTAGTAGTGGTAGGTGGAGGACCAGCAGGTCTTGCAGCGGCTTATGAAGCTTATAATAATGGGATAGAAAATGTATTGATTATAGAAAGAGATAAGGAACTTGGTGGAATATTAAACCAATGTATTCATAATGGATTTGGACTTCATACGTTTAAAGAAGAACTTACAGGTCCTGAGTATGCTCAAAGATTTATAGATATGGTTAAAGATACAAATATAGAAATTAAATTAGATACTATGGTTTTAGATATAGAAGATAAAACTATTCATGCTGTAAATTCAAAGGATGGTTATATACAGGTAGAGGCTAAAGCTATAGTTTTGGCTATGGGTTGTAGAGAAAGAACAAGAGGAGCAATAGCTATGCCAGGAGATAGAGTATCTGGAATATTTACAGCAGGTTCAGCTCAAAGATTTATAAATATGGAAGGATATATGGTTGGAAAAAGAGTTGTTATTTTAGGTTCAGGAGATATTGGACTTATAATGGCAAGAAGAATGACATTAGAAGGAGCAAAGGTAGAAGCTGTAGTTGAACTTATGCCGTATTCTAATGGCTTAAATAGGAATATAGTTCAGTGTTTAAACGACTATAATATACCTCTTTATTTATCACATACAGTAGTAAATGTACAGGGAAATGGCAGATTAGAGAAAGTTACAATTGCAAAGGTTGATGAAAATAGAAAACCTATAGAGGGTACAGAAAAAGAATTTGATGTAGACACACTTTTATTATCTGTTGGATTAATTCCTGAAAATGAATTATCCAAAAATGCTGGGGTTGTATTAGATAAAAGAACTAATGGACTTATAGTTTCTGAAAATATGGAAACATCAAAAAACGGAATATTTGCTTGTGGAAATATTGTACATGTTCATGACTTAGTTGATTTTGTTACAGAAGAGGCTAAAAGAGCTGGTAAAAATGCAGCGAAGTATATAAAGGGGAAAAATAGACAAGGAAGAGTCATAGAAGTTAAAAATGGTAAAAATATAAATTATACAGTTCCACAAAAAATATATGTAAATAATTTAGATGAAAATATAAATGTATTTATGAGAGTTTCTAATGTGTTTACAAATAAAATAATAGTTGTACGTGATGAAGAAAAGGTTTTACAAAGATTTAAAAGACCACATTTAGCACCGGCTGAGATGGAGAGAATATTAATACTTAAAGATAATTTAAAAGAAGTTAATGGAGATATTGAAATTTCTTTAGAGGATGGTGAATAAATATGGAGAGAGAATTAATATGTATAGTTTGTCCTAAAGGATGTCACTTAAAGGTGGATATAAATAATGAAAATGTAACAGGAAATGGTTGCAAAAGAGGCTTTGTATATGGCTTAAATGAAGTTAAGGAACCTAAAAGAATAGTAACTTCAACAGTAAAAATATATGGGGTTAGTGGTAAGGTTGTTCCTGTAAAAACTGAAAAGGAAATTCCAAAAGATAAAATATTTGATATAATGAAGGAAATAAACAAAGTAGAGGTTAGACTTCCTATAAAGGTTGGACAAGTAATAATAGAAAATATTTTAGAAACCCAAGTTAATATAATAGCTACAAAATCAATAACTTAAAATGAATTAAAGGGCTTTAAAGCCCTTTTTATGTGTCTTTAATCATTGACAAAGAATTTTAGTAGTGATAAATTTTACTTAAAAACTATTAAGGAGAAGATTGAATGTTTGATAAAAAATTTGAAACAATACATGTAGATGATTTAGATGAAATAATAAATGATATAGAATTAATAGATATTAGAGAAACATATGAATATAGAGCAGGGCATATTAAGGGAGCTAAGAACATTCCAATATCAGAGCTTTTAAAAGATACGGGGAATTATTTAAAAAAAGATAAAGAATATCATATAATATGTCAAGGTGGATCAAGAAGTAAGATGGCTTGCGATAAGTTAGCACAAGATGGGTTTAAAGTTGTTGATGTAGCAGGAGGAACTGCTTCATATTTAGGTTCTTTAGAAGTTTAAGATAATTAATTGTAATTTTAAATGAATAATAAGAAGCTGTTATAAGATAATTTTATAACAGCTTTTTTTAAATATTATTTTTCAGTTTTTTCATTTTCTAAAGTTGTTGCAACTTCTTTATTTAAATTAACATTTGAATTTTTAGAATTTAATACTCTAAATACCTTAGTGTTAATAATTCCAGCAGCGAATAAAAGGACTGCAATTCCTAAATAAGTAGCAACATAACTGCATAATTGAATAATTAAACTAGGAACTAAAGAATTGAAAACAGTATCGTATGGATAACCACTTGCTAAGTAAGTACTAAATTGGTTAACAAATATCATTAAGTAATCAACTAATGATATTATTCCAACTATAGCAACAATAATTCCTATAATATATAAGAATATTGAACTTTTAGGAGTAACTTTTTTTTTCTTTACTAGTGCTTTTGCTTTTGATTTTTTGGTCTTATCAGCCATAGTATTACCTCTTTTTCTTAAATATTTTATAATTACCAGTAAAAAATAATTTTTTATTTAAAGTTATATTTTACTATGTAAATATAACACTAGTATGTGACAGTTTAGTGTTAAAATTGTATTTAAAATGAAATAAATATTGTTAAAAAGAGTGATTGGTAAAATATAAATGTAGGGAATTTTATATAATGACATCGTAATTATTATATGATATAATCTTAATGGTGATTATATCATATTTTTAAAAGTTAAGTAATTAACAATAATAATGAAAATAGTGAAGAATAAATATAAATTCTAAATATTTTTTAATTATTTATATTAATGTATTAATGCGAATATTTAAGTATATTGTTGCTTATTATTTGTAATATTATGTATATTATGTATTTATATATTAAACTTATATTGAATTTGGAGTTTTATATTGTTAGGCTTATTGGAGGTACAGGTACGGATGAAAACTTTGATTATCAACGACAAGAAAATAGGATTTGAAGAAGGAAGAACCATATTACAAGTGGCTACAGCAAATGGTATACACATACCATCTCTTTGTTGTCTTGAAGATTGTAAAAATGGTGGACAATGTGGAATTTGTGTAGTTGAAATAGAAGGGCAAGATAGATTAGCAAGATCCTGTTGTATAAAAGCTAAAGAAGGAATGGTAATTAAAACTGACAGTGAAAGGGTTCAAAATGAAGTAAAGTTTTTAATGACTAAACTTTTAGATAATCATGAATTCAAATGTGGTCAATGTAGAAGAAAAGAAGATTGTGAATTTTTAAAGCTTGTTATAAAGACTAAAGCTAGAGCATCAAAACCTTTTATAGTAAAGGATAAGTCAGAATATGTAGATAGTAGAAGTAAATCAATAGTTTTAGATAAAAGTAAATGTGTAAATTGTGGTAGATGTGTTGCAGCATGTAGAACAAAGTCTGGAACAAAGGTTATGAAATTCCATAAAGAAGATGGAAGAAGAATTGTAGGTCCAGATGAACTTAAGTGTTTTGATGATACTAATTGTATTTTATGTGGACAATGTATAATAGCGTGTCCAGTAGATGCCTTATCAGAAAAACCTCATATAGATAGAGTTAAGGAAGCTTTAGCAGATGAAAATAAACATGTTATAGTGGCTATAGCACCTTCTGTTAGAACAGCATTAGGTGAAAGATTAAAAATGGGTTATGGAGTAGATGTAACAGGAAAAACTTATGCCGTTTTAAGAAAGTTAGGCTTTGATAAGGTGTTTGATATAAATTTTGGTGCTGATATGACAATAATGGAAGAAGCAACAGAGCTTGTTGAAAGAATAAAAAAAGGTGGACCATTTCCAATGTTTACATCATGTTGCTCAGGTTGGGTGAGACAAGCTAGAAATTATTTCCCAGAGTTTTTAGAAAATTTATCTTCAGCTAAATCACCACAACAAGAATTTGGTGCAGCAAGTAAATCATATTATGCGACAATTTCTGGTATAAATCCTGAGAATATATTTACTGTAACTGTTATGCCATGTGTTGCTAAAAAATATGAAGCTGATATGCCTGAGATGCAAAATGATGGATTTAGAAATATAGATGCAGTAATAACAACAAGAGAATTAGCATTAATGATTAAAAATAATAAAATAGATTTTGCTAATTTGGAGGATGAAGAGGCAGATCCAGCTATGGGTGAATATACTGGTGCTGGAACTATTTTTGGAGCAACTGGTGGAGTTATGGAAGCTGCTTTAAGATCAGCTAAGGATTTTGTTGAAGGAACTGATTTAGATAAGATAGACTATAGAGAAGTAAGAGGATTAGAAGGAATAAAAGAGGCAACAGTTAATATTGGTGGAAATGATTATAATGTTGCTGTAATAAATGGTGCGGCTAATGTATTTAAATTTATGGAAAGTGATGCTTTAAGCAAAAAGCAATATCATTTTATAGAAGTTATGGCATGTCCTGGAGGATGTGTAAATGGTGGAGGACAACCACATTTAAGCTCTCATGATAGAAAGCATATGAATATAAAAACAGTTAGAGCATCAGTTCTTTATAATCAAGATAAAAATTTAGAGTATAGAAAATCTCATAAAAATAGAGCATTATTGAAAATGTATGAAACATATATGGGAGAACCAGGATGTGGAAAAGCTCATGAATTATTACACTTTAAATATACAAAATAATTTAAGTACAAATAGAGATAAAAAAGATACCTTGATTCAAGGTATCTTTTTTTTGAAATTAGATAGCAGAGGCTAAAAATTGACCAACGACTACTCCTCCAAGGCTTAAGAATAAATTAAGTGCAGCATTTAGTGATCCAAGACCAATACTACCTGCTGAAAATAATGATATTGTTTCATAAGAAAATGTTGAAAATGTAGTAAGTCCACCCATAATACCAGTTGTTATAAATAGTTTAGCATTTGGTGATACAGTTCCTTTTAGGCTTAATGTCATTACAAATCCTATTAATATAGCACCTAATATATTTACTATTAATGTGCCATAAGGAAAAGCACTACCAAAAAGTTTAATTGCGTAGTTAGATATAATATATCTAGAAGCAGCACCTAAAAATCCTCCACATCCGACTAATAGTATTAAGTATAATTTTTGCATTTATTATTCCTCCTCTGTAATTATGTAGAAAATAAAAAAACTCCTACACAAAATATTTTATCGATAATTAAATAAAATATTTTGTGTAGGAGTCATTAGCTTTAAAATAAAGCGGTTTAGGGTTAACTCCATAACCCATTAAATTATACGTTTATATGATACTATGCTTATCAATTTATGTCAATAGAATTATATTGATATGTAATTATGATGGATTTGATAATAATTTTACCAATATATTTTATAAGAAATATAATACAATTTAACTATAATATACTTATTTATGAAATTTATAAACGAATTATAAATTATCAATAAAACGTGATTAATATCACAGTTTGAAAGATTTTTGTATGATACCATCTAGTGGTAAAAGTTAATTTTTAAACAATAAAGTTAAAAAAATAACAAAATATAAAAGAAATGGAGGAAAATAATGAGTAATTATAATTTAAGAGGAAGCTCAACTAGAGGTCTTGTAGGAACGACTTTAGGGTTTTTTGTAGGATTTGCAGCAGTAGCTCTTTATGGTTCAACTGCAACTGTTTTTAAAGGTGTATTTCAAGATTTAAATCCTATATTATTGGCATTATTAGTAGCTGCACCTAACTTATCTGGTGCCCTTCTTAGAATTCCTTTTGGGGCTTGGGTTGATACAACGGGTGGAAAAAAACCGTTTATAGTATTATTTATATTATCAATTATAGGAATGTCAGGCTTATATATTCTAGTTGCTTTCTTTGGAGATAGTTTGGGTAATTATTATTCATTATTATTTATATTTGGTATATTATCAGGATGTGGTATAGCAACATTCTCAGTAGGAGCTAGTCAAACATCATATTGGTTTCCTAAAAGTAAGCAAGGTGTAGCGTTAGGCGCTTATGCTGGATTTGGTAACTTAGCTCCAGGAATATTTTCTCTTATTTTACCTATAATAGCATTACCATTATTAGGATTATCAGGATCTTATTTAGCATGGTTAATATTTTTAATATTAGGTACAATAGCATATTGTTTTGTAGCAGAGAATGCTTGGTATTTTCAATTAATAAAAAAAGGTGTATCAAAGGAAAAAGCTAAGGAAATAGCTAATAAAGAATACGGTCAAGAGTTATTTCCAAATGATAAAGTAAGTGAAAGTTTAGTAACATCAGCAAAAACATGGAAAACATGGGCTTTAGTTATAATATATTTTGCAACTTTTGGAGGATTTTTAGCTTTAACAAGTTGGTTCCCAACTTATTGGACAAGTTTCTTTGGAACTAAAACAATTACAGCAGGTGTACTGACTGCAATGTATTCACTTTTAACTTCACTTATAAGAGTATATGGTGGAAAACTAGCAGATAAAAAAGGTGGAGAAAAGGTTACAATAATAGCATTAGTTATTGCACTTATTGGAGCAATCTTTATGACATTTGCAGGTTCTATAGGATTTGCAATAGTAGGTATTGTAATTTTAGCTATAGGAATGGGTATTGCCAACGGTGGAGTATTTAAAATAGTTCCAAATGCTGTTCCACATGCTGTAGGAGGAGCTACAGGATGGATTGGAGGTCTTGGAGCATTAGGTGGATTTATAATACCAATTGTGATGGCAAGTTTTGTGTCAGGAACTGAAGGATATTCAACAGGATTCTCTGTGTTTATAGTTCTTATGGTTATATCTATTATAATAGTAGGTGTTTTAAGCAAGGGAAAGAAAAAAGCATAGATTATATGAATTAATAAGTATTAAAAAGGTAGTATCAATTTACTTTGATACTACATTTTTATATTGAAATATAATTATTTCTAACGTTTATATGTATTTTTTTTCCATATAGAATATCCATCTATATCAGAAGCTAATTTTTTCATAACAGTTTTCCAATTATCTTTATATTCATCACCTAAAGAGTTAAAGATAGCATTCATTTTTTTATTTTGTACTTTTGTTAATTCGTTAGCAAGTTTAGTTCCAGAAGAGGTTAGACGAAGTTCTTTTATTCTTTGGTCTTTTTCAGATTTAGAGCTTTCGACAAGATTCATATCAATAAGTTGTTTTAAAGGGGTTTGAAGGGCTTGCTTGCTTATATCTAAAAGTTTTAAAAGTTTATTAACACTAATTCCAGGAAATTTATTTATAAAAAATAAAATCCTATGATGAGTTCTTTGTATTTTATATTTTTCTAAAATTCTATCTGGTTCGCTTGTGAATGTTTTATATCCGTAATAGAATAAAACTAATAAATCATCTAAATCATTATTATTCATTATTTTCTCCTAAAATTCACATAATAAATAATTATTAAAAGTAATATAGCCCCACTTATATATGATAAATGGGGTTTATAAATTTTACAACTATTTTTGTTATTTTATATTTTAATATTGATTTTGCTTAGAAAATTTCTCTGATAAATTCTTTAATAATTTTGGTGCGTCCATTTTTCCCATAACTACTTCAACCAATACAAGTTTATCTTTTATGTTATTTATTTTGTTTAAAACAGTATCTAATTCTTTAGCACTTGTAACCTTAAATGATACACTTTTAGAAGAACCATTAAATACTTGAGGAAGTGATTTATAATCCCACATATTTATATCATTATAGTGCCTATTTGCTCCATGTATATATCTTTCAACAGTATATCCATCATTATTTATAATAAACAAAATAGGGTTTAAGTTATTGTATAGTATAGTTGATAATTCTTGCGCAGTCAATTGGAATGATCCATCGCCTATTAAGAGAATATTACGGCGAGTTTTATCAGCTATTTGAGTTCCAAGTAGTGCACCTAAAGTGTATCCAATTGAACCCCAAAGAGGTTGTCCAACAAACATACAATTTTCCTTAAGATTTAATGTACAAGCTCCAAAAAATGAAGTTCCTTGTTCAGCCAATAGTACATCATTAGGTTTAATAAAATTATTAATCTTGTTAAAGAAAGATTTTTGAGTTAAGATTTCACTAGAATTTAATTCGTCACAAGGAACATCTTCTTCGATATTAATATTTTCCTTTTTAAAATTTCTAGATGCAACATTAGATGCTAATTTTGTTAATATGTCTTTCATGTAAATATTACTAAAGGTTTTATTATCAAGAGTTGAAAATAGTGGATGAATATTTATTATATCAATATCGTTTAGATTATGAATGAAGCTAAATCCAGCAGTAATTGAATCTGTAAGTTTTACTCCAATAAGTATAAAGCAATCAGCTTTTTCAACTATAGATTTTATGTAATCATTGCTTAAAGTTCCATTGTATGTTCCGATAAATTGGGAATGAGTTTCATCTATAACTCCTTTTCCAAGTCCTAAAGAGGCAACAGGTAAACCTGATTTTTCAATAAAATTTAAAAGTTCATTGTTTAGACCATATCTATTAACTTCAAAATCAGTTAAAATCATAGGAAATTTAGCATTATTAATTTTATTAAGTAAGTTTTCAGTGAATTTTTCTAGAGTTTTTTTATCGCTTTCAAATTTGCTAAGAGAAAGTGGAGAATCATTATCTAAAATTTCAGCACCACTAATGTCGATAGGAAGACCTATATAAACTGGCTTTTTTTCATAATAACATTTGCAAAGAATAGAATCTATCTCTTTAGAAGCTTTATCTAGGTCATCTAATATACAAGTTCCAACAGTAACTTGTTTAAAGGCTTCAGAAAAATTATTAAATATTCCTTCACCTAGAGTGTGATGAACTAGTTTTTTATTATTCATAACTGTAGTAGAAGGCATTCCGACAATTTTTATAACAGGAACATGTTCCGCATAAGAACCTGCTATTCCATTTATGGCACTAAGTTCTCCTACACCAAAAGTTGTAACTAATGCTCCCATTCCATTTATTCTTGCATAACCATCAGCTGCATAAGAAGCGTTTAATTCGTTACAATTTCCTATCCAATTTAGGTTTTCAGCATCATCTATTTGATCTAAAAATAGAAGATTATAATCACCTGGGACACCAAAGACATCTTTAATTCCTAATTCTTTTAGTCTTTTTATTAAATAATTTCCAACTGTTATTTTTTTTGTCATATTAACACCCCATTTTGTAGTTTTATGCGTTAACTTATCTTATATGCAATAAAAATAAGTTTAAATTTCATATTTTATATATTGGACAAAATTTAATTCAGTTTAAATTATAGCAATATCGATTATAATAGTCAACAATGTTGACCTAAAAATTATAATTACTATTTGAATAAAATAAAGGTTTTGTATAAAATATTTTTATGTAATAAAAATTAAAAGGAAGTGAAAAAGATGGGTCTTTTTTATAAACAAAAACAAGATAAATTCTTAGATTTTGAGAGTTTATCTGGGGATGATATGATATATATTGTTTTAAAAAAATTAGTAGCAGAGGGAAAGTTTAATGAAGGAGAAAACTTTCTTTTTGAAGAAGCTAAAAAAAATATTACACCAAGAGTTTTTAATATAGGAACTTGGTTTTATGAAACATTAAATGAGAAAGAAGATGAAGAATTATTAAAAGCAAATTTCACAAGAGAAGAAATAGAAGATGGCTTAAAAGATTTTAAAAAAATCTTTAAAGCCATGAATAAGTAAAAAGTTATTTAAGTTTTCCATCAACTGAAACAATAGATACTTTTAATGGGATATTTTTAGTGCTGTTTTCTATGGCTTTTTTCACTACATTAACCATGTTAGCACAGCATGGAACTTCCATTCGTAGAACTGTTATAGATTTTATAGTATTTTTAGTAAGTATTTCTGTAAGTTTTTCAGAATAATCAACTGCATCTAATTTAGGGCAGCCAATAAGAGTAACTTTACCCTTTATAAACTCATTATGTATGTTAGCATAAGCATATGCTGTACAATCAGCTGCGATTAAAAGATCGCAATTATCAAATTTGGGGTTTATAGTTCCTATAAGTTTAATTTGTATTGGCCATTGCATAAGAGTTGTGCTTTCAGATGGATTATTTAGTTTATTATTCATTAATGACAAATTACTGTTCATAATTAGTACTCCTTTTTTTAGTTTTTATATTTAATCAATGTAATTTCTATTTAACATGAGTTAATTATAAAACTTAAAAAAAAAAAAAACGGTAATTTAAGTTACCATTTAATTTAAGGGGTATCTAAAATAAATGTTGATTTTAGAGAGATTGAATTAAATATTAAAGTATTTTATTAATGCTTTTATTCTTTCTAAAATCAGCATTTTATAAAAGATAAATATATTTTAAAGCAGTTTAATGTTATTTTGTGAGCATTTTTCTAAAGTGAAATCATCCCAGACAGTTGCTTGAACTTCTCCGATATGTGCTTTTCTTAAGAAAAACATACATATTCTAGATTGTCCGATACCTCCACCTAATGTTTGAGGTAGCTTATCATTTAAAAGAAGACTGTGAAATTCAAGATTAGCTCTATCCTCACAATTAGCTTTTTTTAATTGAGATAAAAGAGTGCTTTTATCTACTCTTATTCCCATAGATGATAGTTCAAAAGCCTTGTCTAAAACTGGATAATAAAAAAGAATATCTCCATTTAAATTCCAATCATCATAATCAGGGCTTCTATCATCATGCTTATAACCAGATGTTAGAGTGTCTCCAATACCTATTAAAAATACAGCTTTTTTTTCTCTGCAAATAGCATTTTCTCGTTCTTTAGGTGATAAATTAGGATACATATTATAAAGTTCTTCAGTCGTTATGAATGTTATTTCTTCTGGCAATATTTTTTCTATATGGGGATAAAGTGTAGCTACATAATTTTCTGTATCTTTAAAAACTTTATATATAGCTTTAACGCTATCTTTTAAATAAGATAAATTTCTATCTTCGTTAGTTATTATTTTTTCCCAATCCCATTGATCAACGTATATTGAGTGAAGGTTATCTAAATCTTCATCACGTCTTATAGCGTTCATATCTGTATATAAGCCTTCATATGTTTTAAAATCATATCTTTTAAGCGCAAGTCTTTTCCACTTAGCTAAAGAATGAACTATTTCAACATCACTTTTTGTAGCCTTAATATCAAATAAAACAGGGCGTTCTACACCGTTTAAGTTGTCATTAAGTCCAGAACCATATGGTAAAAATAGTGGAGCTGATACTCTAGTTAAATTTAAAGCTTTAGATAAAGAATTTTCAAAAAAATCTTTAACCTTTTTTATTGCGATTTCTGTTTCTTTTAATGATAAAGTTTGTACATAACTATCAGGAATAAATACTTTTGATGTTGTTTGTTGTTTCATAAATTATCTCCTTTAAAATGTTTAATTATTAAATCTTAAATATATTTTTATATTCTATTTATTGCAAATATAACAATAATTATGCTTTTACAATATTATTTTATGTGGAAATTAAAAAAGACCTATTCATCCTATATAATAGGACGAAAGGTCTAAAAGTTTTCCGCGGTACCACCTAAATTAGCTAAAAAGCTCTCTTAAACAATATTGAAAGAAATGTAATTATTCAATATATCTCTTTTTTAACGGTAAGACACCGTCTAAGCCTACTATCTAATGGAGAGATTTCGGTTAGAAATTCAAGGATGTTCTTCATAAAAGTTGCCTTTATGAGGCTTACACCATCCCTCACTCGCTTAAAAGGTTTATAACTTAAATTACTCTTCCCATCAATATTTTTACGTTTTAAAGTTATTATATACAATATATCTTTAATAAATAAATTTGTCAATAAATTTTATAATACTAATTTTCAAAAATAATAATAATAAATAGAAGTACCAAACCTATAATACATGAAATTATCCCTAAATAAATGCCTTGAGGAACAAATTTAAGTAAAATATTTTGTGTTCCTTTTTGAAGACGAATTTCAGTTAAGTAATTGAAATTATAAGTTTTTACTTGTTTTCCGTTAATATAAGCTTTCCAACTAGTATCATAAGGAATTGATAAAAATAAAGCTTGATTATCATTTGATGCAGTTACATTTCCGCTAACTGTGGTATTAGTAACTTTTAAGTTTTGAATTTCTTGTTTTTTTAGTGTTGATATTGTTTTGTTAAATGTTTCTAAATTAAGACCATATAATTCTATACTATCAAGATTAAAATCTACATCTTGATTAAAGTCTATGGCAAGTGTCATTTCCTGACCTTTTTTTAGATATCCAAGGTCTAAAACACTTCTGCAAAAGAAACTACCATAATCACCTAGATATTTGTTGTTAGCATAAACATATGATGTTAATTTATCCGAGTTTGGAATATTTAAATAAAATTCTCCGCTGTAAGGAGCTGTATATTTTATTATAATGTTGCTTGATTTATTAGGATTTATATCTGTAACCATTTTATCATTGTATTTAGCTAGATTATTCAGTTCAAGTGAATAATTAGTAATAGGTGACATATAATTTATAAAGTTAGGATTTGAAAGATTTATTCCTTCAAAAGCATTTAAAAGTATATTATCATTTTCTAAATAATTATTAGTAAATGTTAGGCTATTATTTAATGTATAATCGCTTACCACAAAACCTAAAGAAAGAGCATAAGGATTTTCATTTATAACTCCAACTGGGCTATTTAGTTTTATGTAAGATGACCCTAAATAATCATTAGATAAAACATATTTCATATTTAAAACAGAATCTAATAAAAGATTACTATTCCAGTGCATAAGTGTTGTATATGAGTTATCATTTTGAACACCAAAATCATTTGTTAGAAATTTGTTTAATCCTTGATTAGAAAAAGTTGTGCTTATAGATAAACCATTTGCATTAAGAGCCATACCTGTATTTAAATCAGTAGTATTTGTAGTTGTTCTAAAAAATTCATTATTATTTAGATTATTTAAATAAGAAACATCATCTCTGTACTTAATTAAATCACTGTAAGTGTCGCTTTTATAAGAGCCAACTTCCCTATGTACATCAACTAAGTAGCATCTACAAGCTATAGTAGTTTCACATAAAACAGCAACAAATATAAGAGCTGAAATTATAATTATATCAGGTTTTGATAAATGGTTCTTGTTTTTATAAAGCAACAATAAAAACATATATATAATTATAAAAACAATATTTATAAGAATTATCAAGCTGTCATCATATATAAAAAATATACCAATGAGCATGCTAAGCAATATTGCACAAGATATAATGATAACTTTATTTGTTGTATATTCTATATTTATAAAAGCTTTGTACGCTATAATTAAGACCACAAAAGAAAATATAAACGAGTACCTAAACATATACCAAACAGGACTATTAAAACAATGCCAAGCAAAATTTATAATAGGCGTAGAAAAACTAAGTATAAATATAGCTAGTATTATAAAGTAAGTTAATTTTTCTTTATAAGATATTTTTTTATTTAAGAAAAATGGTATTACTAAAATAAGGGGGATAAGCCCACAATAAATATTAGGAGCACCAAAGGATATTTCATCATAAGTTCCTAAAAATAACTTTTCCGCAAATGTACTAAATCTAAAAGTATTTATAATAGGATTAGATTCAAGTCCTCCACCATTTTTAAGAGAAAAGTAAGCAGGTATTAATAAAATACAAGATATAAGTGCAGCTATTATTGCTCCTAACATAAATTTAAAAAAGTATCTAAGAAAATTCTTAAAACCTTTTTTAGATGTATCGTCTCTATTTATGTATATAGCTATAAAATATATGAAAGTAAAAATTCCTATCATATAAGATAAGTAAAAATTAGATATAAACATTATTGTTAAGAAAATAATAAAGAATCTAATTTTTTTAGTTTCTATGATTTTATGTACTCCAATTAAAATTAATGGCATAAAAATGAGTCCATCAAGCCACATAATGTTTAAAAAATATACTATTACATAGCACATAAGTGAATACATAACTGCAAACATGACAGTAAATATGTTTATATTTTTATGTACATATTTTATGTAAAGAGAGAAAGTTAATCCTTCAAAAGCTACCTTTACAAGAGTCATAACCAATAATGCAGTAGACATCATGCTACTTGGAAATAAAAGTACAATTAATGAAAATGGACTTGCTAAAAAGTAAGCAAAATTTCCTACAAAGCTTTGGCCGAGACCTATTTTCCATGTATAAAATATTTGAACAAAATTACCAGTTCTAAACATATCCTGATAACCAGTATAAAACTTAGCATATATTTTATACATATCGCCAACTAAAATACTTTCTTTACCTAAAGGGTCTATATTAGCAAAAGATAAGGCAATAAAAAGTATAATAGGAGGAATAACGAAGCTTAATAATAAATAAAGTTTTGTGTTTTTATTATTAACCATGTTTTAATCCTTTCAAGAATAATTAAATTTTTATAATAAACTATCTTTAAATTATACTTATTTATCAATAAAATTGCAAAAGAGTATGGAAAAATTCATCGAATTTTAAGAAAGAATATAAACTTATTTCATTATTAAAATTTATATAATATGTTAATAATTATAAATAATTTAGTTTGAAATTGTAGGTTAATATAATATGAGAAAAAATGTTATAAAGGTCATAAATTTTAAAAGTAAAGTTAGAAAAAAGCTATTTAAAATAGTGGCTATAATTACTTTAATATATTTTTTATTTTTTACTGTCTTTACTATAATGAGAAGAGAAGAAAAAGTGCTTTGGCTTAGAAATTGTTATTTTGCTCATAGAGGACTTTTTAACAATGATGATTTACCTGAAAATTCTATTAAAGCTTTTAAAAATGCGATAAAAAATGGTTTCGCAATAGAATTAGATGTTCAGTTTACAAAGGATAAAAAGGTTATCGTGTTTCATGATTATACATTAGAAAGACTTACAAAAGATTTAAGAAAAGTAGAAGATGTAACATATGAGGAATTAGAAAGTTTAAATCTCTTAAATAGTAAGGAAAAAATCCCACTTTTAGAAGAAGTTCTAAATATAGTAAATGGAGATGTTCCTCTTTTGATTGAAATAAAAAATTGCAGTAATATTTTAGAACTTGGAGCGAGTGTAGCTGATTTACTTGAAAATTATAATGGAAAATATGCTATACAATCTTTTGATACATGCGTGTTAAAATGGTTTAAAGAAAATAAGGGATGTAATGTATTAACAGGGCAATTAATAGGAAAGTACACAGGGATAGAAACGTTTAGACATTGTGAGAATTTAGTTTTGGATTTTAAAAAATTTTTTTTAGAATACAAGGTGGATTTCTTATCTATAGATAGTTATGATGTAGATAATTTGGCGATAAAAATATTTAGAATTCTAAGAGTTCCTATATTGTCTTGGACAATAAGAAATAATGATGAATTAGAAAATATAAAGGATTTGGCAGATGGATATATATTTGACAGTTTTGTTCCTGTAAATAATTAAATAGAAATTTGGAATGGAGATTATTTTAAATGGAGATTATTTTAAATGGAGATTATTTTATTAGTAAAATAACACCATATTTAAAGTGAATTTTATGATAAAAATTATTATCAATTAAATGTTGTGATAAAATATAATTAAAAAATTTTATAAGTTTATAAATAAAATATTCTTTAGTGAATAGTACATTATATTTTAGGAGAATTAAGATGAAATTATTAAAAAAAGATATGACTTGGCTTTTAAATGGATATTTTGCGCATAGGGGATTATTTAATAAAGAATTCCCTGAAAATTCTATGGAAGCTTTTGATAATGCAATAAAATATGGATATGGAATAGAGCTTGATGTCCAATTTTCAAAGGATGAAAAATTAGTAGTTTTTCATGACGATAATTTAAAACGTGTTACAGGAGATAATAGGAATGTATGTGATGTAGAGTATAGTGAACTAAAAACTTTAAAACTTAGTAATACAGAAAAAACTATTCCGCTTTTTGAAGATGTTTTAAAAAAAATAGATGGAAAGGTACCATTAATAGTTGAAATTAAGCATGGAAATCAAAGTGAAAAATTAGTAGAGGAAACATTTTTGCTTTTAAAAAAATATAAAGGTAAATATGCTATACAATCCTTTGATCCATTTATATTGAATTGGTATGTTAAAAATCAACCACAAATTATAAGGGGACAATTGTCTGCAAGTCCAAAAAATTATGTAGGATTTAAAGGATACGAAAAATTTATTTTAGCAAATCTTTTACTTGATTTTAAGAGTAAACCAGATTATATTTCTTATGAATTAAAAGGATTGCCTAATTTTATGGTATCATTTAGTAAAAAAATTTTTAAAACTCCTATACTTGTTTGGACTATTAAAAATGAAAATGAGCTTAGTAAGGCTAAGATATGTGCAGATGGTTATATATTTGATAGCTTTGTTCCTAGAAAATAGAATATATGGATTGTAAAAATAAATCACAATCCATATAGTGTAAAAAATTATTGCATAGAGTTGTTATTAGTTTGGCTAGTTATAGAATTTTCATTTTTATTTAATGAAAAGTTGTTGTCACTATGTGTAGCTGTAGGTTGTTGATGTTGGTTTGGCATAGAAGTATTTTTTATATTGTTAGTTATTGAATTATTATATTGATTTTCTTTTGAATTAAAGATTTTTTTTACTTCACTAGTAAAATCTTTAACTCCTTCGGCAGTATTACTACTAAATTCTTTAATTCCTTCTGTAATATCATGCTTAGCGGCAGAGGCACCGTTTTTTATGTGTGTCATAGCGTTAGCTGTATTATTTTTAATATTTTGAGCTGAGTTTTGCATTTGATTTTTTATTAACCTAGAGCTATCTTTTATATCTTGTTTCATGTTGTTTAGATTATTTTTTATTTCATTCATATTGTTCTTTTTCATAATTTTAAACACCCCTAAACTTATATTTTTATTTCAATGCTTATTTAAATAAACTAGAAACATTTGTTAGAAAATATAAAACTTATTTAAGCATTGTGTAATAATATTTTGTGTTTATTGTATTTTTATATTCTATATAGATATAAATTTTAAGAGGTGATAATGGATGTTTTTAGTAAGTGCTTGTCTTTTAGGGATTAATTGCAAATATAATGGTGGCAATAATAAAAATAAGAAGGTTATAGAATTTTTAAAGAATAAAAAATTTATTATGGTATGTCCTGAGGAATTAGCTGGTTTAGGCACTCCAAGAATTCCTTGTGAATTAATTCAAAAAGAGAATGGAGATATTGAAATAATAAATAAAGAAGGTAAAAATTTAACAAAAAAATTTTTAAATGGTGCTAATGAAGTATTAAAGATAGCAAAAAGTAATAATGTAAAAAAGGCTATTTTAAAAGCAAAAAGCCCTTCTTGTGGAAATGGTCTAATATATGATGGTTCCTTTACATCTACGTTAGTAGTAGGGGATGGTATAACTACTAAACTTTTAAAAGAAAATAATATAGAAGTGTTTACAGAAGATGAAATTTAAGGAATGATTAAAAAGGAAAATTATGAGTTTTATAAATAGAAAAAAACTAAAGTTATAATTAAATTTGATATAATAAGATTAATATTTAATAGTTTAGGAGTGGTATTAAAATGAAAGAAGAACAAATAAAAAAAGCAAGAGAATTATATAATGGAACTTGTAGAGTATGCAAAGTTTGTAATGGAGTAGCTTGTGCAGGTGAGGTTCCAGGAGTTGGTGGAAAAGGAACAGGAGATTCTTTTAAGGAAAATGTGAAGGCATTAAATGATATAAAAATAAATATGAGAGTTATACATAGCGCTAAAAATCCAAATACTGAAACAGAATTGTTTGGGAAAAAAATGAGTGTACCAATATTTGCAGCTCCAATAACTGCGACATCCCTTAATATGGGAGGGATAGTTTCAGAAGAGGAATATATAACATCTGTTATTGAAGGATGTTTGGATTATGGGATTTATCCAATGGTTGGAGATACAGCCATAGATGAATGTTTAGTTACGAATTTAGAGATATTAAAGCAACATAATGGACAAGGTATAGTATTTATTAAGCCAAGAAAAAATAATGTTATAATTGAAAAGATAAATATGTCCCAAAAAGCTAATGTTTTTGCTATGGGAATTGATATAGACGGTGCAGGTCTTTTAACTATGGCACTTCATGGGAAAGATGTAGAACCTAAAACTGTTGAAGAACTTAAAGAGCTTAAGGCAAGTACTAATGTTCCATTTATATTAAAAGGAATAATGACAGTAGAAGATGCTAAATTTGCGGTAGAAGCTGGAATGGATGCTATTGTTGTGTCAAATCATGGAGGACGTGTTTTAGATCAAACACCTGGAACAGTTGAAGTTTTGCCTAAAATAGCTAGAGAGGTAAAAGGGAAAATTAAGATTTTAGTAGATGGTGGAATTAGAAGTGGAGTGGATGTATTAAAATGCTTAGCGCTTGGAGCTGATGGCGTTTTAATAGGACGACCTTTTGTAACAGCAGCATTTGCAAATGGAAAAGAAGGGGTAAAAGAATATGTAGCCTCACTTCAAAGTGAATTGAAATCAGCTATGATACTTACAGGATGCAATACAATTTCTGAGATAGATGAAAAAGTTATATATAAAAAATAGTAAAAATAAAAGATTAATTACAGTCTTATTTTGAGATGTAATTAATCTTTTTATGTTTTATAAATTATTATTAGTAGTCCATGTAGAATAAGGAATTTTATAATTATTTTTTTTATTTTCTTCGACATATTTATAAAAGTTATCCAAAAATTCAGCACGCTCTTTAAGGTTTGTTAAATCTGCTCCGCCTTTTTTTATTTGATATTCTAATATTTCTTTTAATGATAAATTATCATCATTATTCATAATTTGATAAAGAACCATAAATTGGGTTGTTCTACCTATTCCGTGAGCACAATGAAAGTGAATATGTAAATTTTTCGGTTTATCTTTTATAAGGCTAACAAAATTATCAACTATTTCTAAAGATGGAATACCTTCATCTTTAACAGGAAGTCTTAGATAAGTAGAGTTGGAGTTTGTTATTAAAGTTTCTTCATCAAGTACAGTTTTAGATTTTATGATTTTATATATTTCGCCAGTTTTTTTATAGATAGTAACATTAGTGTTGATAGGTACAGAGGATAAGAGGATTTTTTCATTCTTTAAAACATTTGTAGTATTTAATCCACAATTTAGAATATATGAATTGCCAAAATAACTAAAAGCTAGGTTATTTATAAAGCCATGAGATTCCTGTCTTAAATCCACAAATAAAATATCTTTAGCATTAATATCTTTTATTATGTGATTAACTTGTTTAGGGTTAAATTGGGCACTTCCTGATATATTTAAATTTTTTATGTTCCTATAATTAGCAGGTAAACTTTTTTTAGAATCAGTATCTATTATCTTTAAAGGTTCAGATATATTATTCGTTTTAGCAAATGTAATATTGGAAAAGCAAGAAAAAAATGTTGATATTATTATAAAGGTAGATAAGTATTTTAAAAATTTTTTCATAATATTCTCCTATATAGTTTAGTATTATTGTTAGTTTTTCTTATAATACTTTTAGATATATAAATTGTATGATTTATTAAGAATTGTTTTATAAATAATATGAATTAAAATATATTTGAGATAGCTAAGAAAAACAATATTATATTTTGTTTTAAATATTTAAATATAGAAAAATATAGTTTTATATAGTATTATTGTAAATAAAGATGTGTTTTAGGGGGGAGTGAATTATGGTGTATTTAGAAAAATATTTAATTTTTTTAGTACCAATAATAATTATTATAGCTTTGATTTTAGCTACATGGAAGAAAGCTCCACAGGATAAAGCTATAGTAGTAACTGGATTAAAGAGAAGGGTTATAAGTGGAAGAGGAGGAATTGTGATTCCGTTTTTTGAGCAATGCGATAGAATATCATTAGAAAATATGAAAGTTGAAGTTAAAACTCATGAATCATTAGATAAAAATGGTGTTCCTATTGATACAGATGGTGTTGCAATAATTAAAGTAAAATCAGATACAGAAGGTGTTCTTTCAGCTGTAGAGCAATTTAATACAGGTAGAGAAAAAGAAACCATAGAAGTGATTAAAGAGACCGTTCAAGATGTTTTAGAAGGAAAGCTTAGAGAGATAGTTTCAAAAATGTCTATTGAGGAAATTTATAAGGATAGAGAGATGTTTGCAAATGAGGTAGAGGATGTTGCTAAATCAGATCTTCAAAAAATGGGTCTTGAAATTAAAACATTTACTATCAGAGATATAGATGATACAAAGGGATATTTAACAGCACTTGGAGCAAAGCAAATAGCAGAGGTTAAGAAAAATGCATCAATTGCAGAAGCGGAAGCAAGACGTGAAGAGATGGAAAAAACTGCAGAAGCTAAAAAAAGAGGAACAGAAGCTCAACTTAAAGCAGAAACTGAAATTGCAAGAGCTACTAAAGAAAAAGAATTAAAGATTCAAAGTTACAAAGAAGAAGAAAAAAAGGCACAAGCAAAAGCTGATTTCGCTTATGAAGTTGAGAAAAATACTGTTCAAAAACAAGTTATAGAGGCTCTTAAAAATGCGGAGCTTTTTGAAGAACAAAGGCAAACAGAAATAGCTAAGCAACAAGCAATTAAAAAGGAAAGAGAGCTTGAAGCAAATATTAAAAAAGTTGCAGAAGCAGAAAAATATAAGGAAGAGCAAGAAGCAGATGCTGACAGATATAAGCTTATAAAACAAGCAGAGGCGGAGGCAGAATCAATAAAGATAAAAGGATTAGCAGAGGCTGAAGCTATAAGGTTAAAAGGTGAAGCAACAGCAGATGCTATGAAAGCAGAAGCTAGTGCCATGAAAGAAAAGGCTGAAGCATATAAAATGTATGGTGAGGCAGCTATAGTTCAAATGTTAGCAGATAAGTTGCCTGAGGTTGCAAAATATATTTCAGAACCAATAGGTAAAACTGAAAAAATGATAATTATTGATAATGGAGGAGATGGAGGAGCATCAAAGATAACTAAAAATGTTACTAGTATAATATCAGAAATTCCAGAAGTTATAAATTCATTAACTGGAATAGATATGATTGACATAGTTAAAAATTTGAAAAATAATAATGTGGAAAATAGTATTGATGCAAAGGACAACATAGATTGTAAAGAAGAGATTTAAATAAAATTATAAGATAATGTAAGTTAGTTACTATTTTAGTATTAGATTAATATATAATTTTAATGAAATATAGGTAAATCTTTAGAAATTCTTTAGATTTACCTATATTTTTTATTTATTATTAACGATTATTATATTAATAAGAGATATTTAAGAAGGATATTAAAGGGGTGTGATACATTTATTAAGTTTTAAAATTTCAATGTATAACTATAACATTGAAATATATTTTTAAGCATAAATAGTTAAAAGCATCTACTTCAAACATATATAAATATGGTATTATATATTATTATGTAATTAAAGGAAATAAAAGAAAAATAATAATATGGGGGATTAAATGAATAATTATAGTGTTTTAGTAGTTGAAGATGAGAGGGATATAGCAATAGCTTTAGAAGCCTATCTTTTAAACCAAGGATATAAGGTTTTGCTTGCTCAAAATGGAGTTGAGGGACTTAAGGCGATTAAGGAAAATGAAATACATTTAGCTATTGTAGATGTTATGATGCCTAAAATGGATGGAATAACTTTTACAATGAAGCTTAGGGAAGAGTATTATTTTCCCGTTATAATGCTATCTGCAAAATCTGAAGATATTGATAAAATAATGGGGCTTAATATAGGTGCAGATGATTATATAACTAAACCATTTAAGCCTTTAGAACTTTTAGCAAGGGTAAATTCTCAGCTAAGAAGATACTCAAGGTTTTTAAATATGGTTGAAAAAAATCAAAAGAATTCTAAATTACATGTAGTTGGTGGTTTAGAGATTAATGAAGAAACTAAGGAAGTTATTTTAGATGGAGCAAATGTAAAGGTAACACCTAGTGAATTTAAAATATTATTACTTTTAATGAAAAACACAGGTAGAGTTTTTTCATCAGATGAAATTTATGAGAGAATTTGGGAAGAAAAGGCTGTCAATACAGATACTATAATGGTTCACATAAGAAATATAAGAGAAAAGATTGAAATAAATCCGAAAAATCCAAAATATTTAAAGGTGGTATGGGGCATTGGATACAAAATTGAGAGGCAATGATGATAAATTAAGTAAAGATAAAGAAAAAATAATAATAAATTTAGTAGTTTTAATTTTGATAGTTATTATATCTGTTGGAATATGTCTTTCTTACAATCTTATAAAAGAGATGGCAAGAAGAGAAAAATCAGAAATAAATATTTTTTCACATTATAATTTTATTCAAATGTTGGAAGAGGATAGTTATGCGTTATATTATCAATTAGAGAATAAAAAATCAGAAGAGGATAAAACTCCAAGTGATATTTTGCTTAAAAATGATTTGAGCAATGAAGGAGAATGGGAAAAGGTAAAGAATGAGGTAAATAGCAATATTTATTCATATGGAAATCGACTTCTAAATGGTATAAATAATATAGAATATTACGCCTTTCAAAAAACTGTTGATAAAGAGAATGATGAACAGATTAATGTTGTAAATAATAATGATGAATTGCAAATTTTAAATAGTAATGATGAAGATGATGAGTTGTTAAAAAAATTAGATGATGAATATGATTTTTATATAGTTATGAATTATGATTCTCATGGAAATTTAAGTATACCAAAGATTAAAGGTACAGATAAATCTGAAATTTACTCTAATATTTCAAATTATACAACACATGATGGCGTGGATTATGTAAATTATATTAAGGATACCAATTTTATTTATGCAATAAAGGATATTGACAGTACAATAGCAAATTACTATGATTTAGGGAATTATTATCACTATAATTATATAACGATAATATTATGTATTGCATCAATGTTTATAGTGTTTTGTTCTCTTATAATTCCTTATAAATTTACAAAAAAATTAGTAGGAATTAAGTCAATAGTAAAAATTCCTTTTGAAATATTATTTATAGGATTTACTTGTATAATGAGCATATTTTATCTGCTAGGCAGTCAATTAGCTGTTAATACTATGCAAGGCGTATTGATTTCTATATTTCAAAATTTTTATGCTAATTATACATTTAATAGTATAATAATAGGTACGTTTAATATATTATGGTGGATGATAGGTTTTTATATTCTATTTAGCTTTGTAACTTATACCAAATTTATATTCAATACAGGACTGTTAACCTTTATAAAAGAACATACTATAGTAGTTAAAATATTTGTAGGAGTAAAAAGAATTATAGAATATGTTATCAATAATGTAGATATAAGAGAAAAAAATACTAAAAAACTTATAATAGTAGTTGTAATAGTAGTTGTTATAAATGCTATTATTTTAAGCATAATGTCGATGTTTAGGTTCTTTGGTGTTTTTGGAATAATAATATACTCAATAATAACATTTAGTTTTGCAAAGAGATATATAGATGATATAAATATTAAATATAATAAGCTTTTAAAATTAACAAATTCCATAGCTGATGGGAATTTAAGTGTAAAAATAGATGAAGATTTAGGAATTTTGAACCCGTTAAAGGAGCAGGTCGAAAAAATTAAAAAAGGATTTAAAAAGGCAGTAGAAAAAGAAGTTAAAAGTGAAAAAATGAAGACCGAACTTGTATCTAATGTATCACATGATTTAAAAACACCATTAACATCTATAATTACCTATGTGGATTTATTAAAGGATAGCACTTTGGATGAAGAAAAGAAAAAGCAATATTTAGAAACTTTAGATAGAAAATCTCAAAGTTTACAGAATCTAATAGAAGATTTGTTTGAAATAAGTAAGGTAAATAGCGAAAATATAAATTTAAATTTAAGTAAAGTAGATTTAGTTTATCTTATGAAACAAACACTTTTAGAATTAGATTATAAGATAAAAGAAGCAGATTTAAGGATAAAAACTAGTTTTAATAAAGATAAAATTATATATTCTTTAGATAGTCAAAAAATATTTAGAGTTTTTGAAAATCTAATAATTAATATAACTAAATATTCTTTAGAAGGGTCTAGAGTTTATATAGATATTTATGAAAGTGATAAAGATATAGAAGTAACTTTAAAAAATATAGCAAAAGAAGAAATAAAGTTTAATTCTAAAGATATAATGGAGCGATTTGTAAGAGGAGATAAATCAAGAAATGCAGAGGGTACAGGTCTTGGGCTTGCAATAGCAAAGAGTTTTATCGAAGTTCAAGGTGGAACTTTTAATATAGTGTTAGACGGAGATTTATTTAAAGTTATAATAAAATTTAATAAATAATTTTATAAAATAAAAGCTATGTTTTAATTATGATTATTTAAAGCATAGCTTTTTATAATGTTAATCAAAGAATTTCCCTTCAATATATTTATCTATTATTTTTCTAGCAATAGTAAATTTAGGTGGTAAAACAGGTAGATTATTTTTATCAAACCAAGCAGCATGAGATATCTCAATACCATCAACATTTATTTCACCACTAGCATATTCAGCTAAAAATCCAACCATTAATGAATTAGGAAAAGGCCAAGGTTGGCTATTTAAATATTTTATATTTTTAATTTTTATCCCTATTTCTTCAAAAACTTCACGTCTAACACAATCTTCTAAAGTTTCGTTAGAATCAACAAATCCTGCTATAAGACTATATTTATTATTATTAAATTTAGAATTGTGAGCTAATAAAAGTTTATCATTTTTGATAACTGCAACAATAATAGCTGGAGAAATTCTTGGGTAGTCAATAAGATTGCATTCTGGACAAATTTTAGCTCTTTCATCATTTTTAAAATATGTTTTAGAACCACATCTTCCACAATAATTGCTTTTATTATCCCAATCAAGAATTTGAGATGATTTTCCAGCCATAGAAAAAGAAATATCATCTAAGTAATTACTGGCTTCTCTAAGGTTTATTTCAATTAAATTATTATTAATAGAAATATTAGAATTTAATTCTCCACAAAAATAAGAATTATTTCCTAAAGAACCTATTGGATATTTTCTGTTTAGGTAAGGAAGTAAATTTTTTATATCAAAAAAAGTAGTGAATGTTAAGGTGTTATTTTCTAAAGATTTTAAGATAAGTTTATTATCCTTAAATATAAACCATATATCGGAAGGATTGTTTTTTTCATTAAACAATATTTGGGGTTTAAATATTTTATAATTATTTTCCATAAAAGATTATAGCAATTAAAGTAAATTGCTAAATGCACCTGCCTTTCTATTTATAATATTTATTGTATAATATCTCTTAAAAAATAAAAAGTTTATAACATTAATTACAAGTATTTAAAAAAATATGTTGCATATTTTAGGTTGCTATGTTATTCTTAAGAGGCAAGGAGATACCTTGTATAATAAATTATAAAAATTTAAGGTAGATAACTAAATTTCTCCATTAAGAGAGTTTGTTCATCGAAGTAAATTTTTAAATGGAGGAATTAAAATGGCAGATAAAACAATAGTATGCAAAGATTGCGGAAAAGATTTCGTATTTACTGAAGGAGAACAAGCATTTTACAAAGAAAAAGGATTTGATAATGATCCAGTAAGATGCCCAGAATGCAGAAGAGCAAGAAAGCAACAAAATAGAAGATAGTTAATTCAGACCATCTAAAAATTAGATGGTCTTTTTTATATTAAGATTATTTTAAAAGAGAAAATATTATTATATAATTGAGTAAATCTTATTTATATAATATTAATTTAGAGAAAAGGAGAAAATTTCATGAGAATATTTGCACATAGAGGATATAGTGGGAAATATCCAGAAAATACAATGTTAGCTTTTGAAGGAGCTTTAAAACTTAATGTTAATGGCATAGAATTAGATGTACATAAGACTAAAGATGGAAAATTAGCTGCTATTCATGACGAGAGCATAGATAGAACATTTTTAGGAAATGGATTAGTTAAAGATTATGATTTAAGAGATCTTAAAAAATTAGAAAATAGGGATGAAAAATTTAGAGAGAATATAGATTCTATAATAGGAACTTTAGAAGAAGTTATACTTCTTGTAAGTTTTAAAGATGATTTTGTCTTAAATATAGAACTTAAAACAGATGTAATTCATTATAATGGAATTGAAGAAGATGTATTAGAGATGTTAGATAGCTATGATATGATAGAAAATACAATAATATCTAGCTTTAATCATGAATCATTAAAGATATGCAAAAAAATAAATAAAAATATAAAAACAGCAGTACTTTATAGTGAACCAATAGAGGATATAGTAAATTATGCGAAAGAGTTGGGAGTTTATGCAATACATCCTGATTATAAATTAGTTGATAAAAGTTTAATTAAAAAGTGTCATGAAAATAATATATTAGTAAATGCATATACAGTAAATGAAAAAGAAGATATTGAAAGACTTATAGAAGAAGGAATAGATGGAATAATTACAGATTATCCTAATATTGCTTTAGAAATTTTAAAAAGATAAAATAAAAAATATATTATTAAATTCAAAAAAATGGATTTTTAGAGAGTTTTTAAACTATTAAGTTTAAATTAACGTTTTCTAACAACGTTTTCTAAGTAAAAAAATATAATATTTGGAAAATAAATATTTTCAAGCATTATATTTTTGTAGTATAATATTTTAAAAAGATATTATGTTATGAAAAGGGGAGCAAAAGTGGTGTACAGAGAAAAGTATAATGAATGGATAAGCTCAAGTACAATTTCAGAAGAAGTAAAAGAAGAATTAAGAGTGATAAAAGATGAAAAAGAAATAGAAGATAGATTTTATAAAGAATTAGAATTTGGAACTGGTGGCTTAAGAGGAATAATAGGTGCTGGAACTAATAGAATGAATGTTTACACTGTTGGTAAAGCTACTCAAGGATTTGCAGATTTTATAAATGACACATATAAAGGTGAGAAAGCAATTGCAATAGCATACGATTCAAGAAATATGTCTAAAGAGTTTGCAAAAGCTGCTGCTTTAACTCTTTGTGCAAATGATATAAAGGTATATCTTTATGAAAGTTTAAGACCAACACCTATGCTTTCTTTTGCAGTTAGACATTTAAAATGTAAAGCAGGTATTGTTATAACAGCTTCACACAATCCAAAAGAATATAATGGATATAAGGCTTATGGAGAAGATGGATGTCAGTTAACTGATGAACCAGCAAAGGAAGTAATAGGTTATGTAAATAGAGTTGAAGATTATAGCAAAATAAAGACTATGAGTGAAGAGGAAGCTTTAGAGAAAGGTCTTTTAGTTTATATAGGAGAAAATGTTGATAAGGCTTATATAGAATCTTTAAAATCTTTGACTATAAGAGAAGAATTAGTAAAAGACCATGCTAAAGATTTAAAAATAGTCTATACTCCAATACATGGTTCAGGAAATGTTCCAGTTAGAAGAGTTTTAAGTGAATTAGGATATGAGAATGTTTTAGTAGTTAAGGAACAAGAATTACCAAATGGAAACTTCCCAACAGCACCATATCCAAATCCAGAAAATCCGGATGTATTTAAAATAGCTATGGAAATGGCAAACAAGGTTAATGCAGATGTTATATTTGGAACTGATCCAGATTGTGACAGAATCGGTGTTGTTGTTAAGGATAATAAGGGTGAATTTAGAGTATTAACTGGAAATCAAACAGGAATGCTTTTAGTTAATTATGTATTGGGTTCATTAAAAGAGCTTAACAAACTTCCTAAAAATGGAGTTGTAATAAAGACAATAGTTACAACTGAATCAGTAAGAAAAATGGCAGAAGCATATGGCGTTAAGCTTATTGATGTTTTAACTGGATTTAAATACATTGGAGAAAAGATTAGAGAGTTTGAAGAAACAGGATCTAATGAGTATTTAATAGGTTTTGAAGAAAGTTATGGATATCTATTTGGAACATTTTCTAGAGATAAAGATGCAGTTGTTGCATCAATGCTTATAGCTGAAATGACTTTATATTATAAAAAGCAAGGAAAAACTTTATATGATGCTTTAGTAGAAATATATGAACAATATGGATACTTCAAAGAATCTTTAGTATCTGTAGAACTTAAAGGAAAAGAAGGTCAAGAAAAAATAGGAAGATGTTTAGACCTTTTAAGAGCAGACGAAATAACAGAAGTTAATGGAGTTAAAGTTGTTAAATCTTTTGATTATAAATCAAGTACAGAAAAAGATTTAATAGCAAATACAACTTCAAAGATAAATCTTCCAAAATCAAATGTTTTAAAATACATTTTAGAGGATGATTCATGGTTTGTTGTTAGACCATCAGGAACAGAACCTAAAATGAAAGTTTATTTAGCTGTTAAAGGAAATAGTCTAGAAGATGCTGATAAGCAAACAGAAAGATTTAAATCATCTGTAATGGCTATTGTGAATGAAAAATTAAACTAATTTAGCATGCTTATATAAGTTGTATAAATTTTAAATTTTAATTTGACCTATGGGATTTTCCATAGGTCATTTTAAATTTAGATATTATTAGTGACATCATTTTAAATTTAGATATTATTAGTGACATCATTTTAAATGTATATTAATAACATTTCACATTATAGGTGATTTAGTTTATAATTCCATATGTAGATTTGTTATGATGCTTATTTTTAGTAGAAGATTAATAAGTATAAAGATAATTTTTAAAGAAATGGAGAGATATTTATGGAATTTGATGTATTATGTAAAGAAAAACTTTCTAAATTATTATTTTTAGAAATTGATAAAGATAAATTTATAAATATGTTAGGAGCGGATTCTAAGAATATTAATATAGATGAATTGTATATCCCTATAAATCCCAAATATATATCAAAAGATGTAGCAAAAGGATATAGTTTAGATAAACTTCCTATGAATTATTTACTTGAAGGGATGTTTTTTGCTTTAGGTGCTGATGAAAATTTAAGATTTAATAAAGAGTATAAAAAGATAATACCATTTATAAAAGACGCTATTTTATGTATTAAAAAAATTATATCTGACAAAATAAAAGAGAAAAGTTTAATAGAAGCTTTAATTCTTTTAAAAGGATTAAGTGAATTTGTAAAGGATGAGGAAGTTTATTCAAAACTTTTACTTGTTTGTGAAAGCATAAGGGAAAAAAATAAAAATTATAATATGCTTCAGCTAAGCTTAAGTAAAAAATATAAAGAAGCATGCCCAAAGAGTGCTATGCCATATATATATGCTTCTTTAGCTTACAATGACTTAGAAAATTATGATAAGGCTTATTTGGAAATAAATGAATATTTATCAAAAGGTGGAGAAAAAACAGAAGAGATTCAAGTGTTATATGATGAAATAAAAGACTCTTTAGACTATGAAAAAGGAAAAGATGAGCTTTTAGAAGAACCAGAAATTGCACTTAAAAGACTTTTGCCACTTTCTGATAAATTCCCTGAAAATGCAATAATAAAGTATTATATAGCAACGGCTTATAGAAGACTTGAAAATTTTGAAAAAGCAATTTATTACTTAAATGAAAGTATTGCTCTTGATAACAATATGGTAGAGCCAATAAATGAACTTGGAATCAATTATGCTTATTTAGGGGATTTTGAAAATGCTTTAAAATGCTTTAAAAAAGCCTTCGAATCAACAAGAGATATAGAGATTTGCACAAACATAATAATGTGTTATTTAAATTTAAATAAATTAGAAGAGGCTAAAAAACATTTAAATATAGCAAAGGCAATAGATAAAGATGATGAAGTTTTAGTTGATATAGAAAGGTATATGAAAAATTTAAGTAAGTAATCTTAAAAGGGAGGGCTTATGTGTATCGAAAACTATTAGATTATAATATATTTTCAGGAAATAAAAGTGAACTTATGGATGAAATTTTAAAAAAAGCTAGAGTTAACATAATATCTGGAAATCCAGAAGTTTTATATAATGGATTAAATAATGAATTTTTGAAGGAAAGTTATAATTCAAAGGATAGTATAATAATACCTGATGGGATAGGAACAATAATAGCATCTAAGGTATTTGGGAAAAAAATAAAAAATAAAATTGCTGGTATAGAAGTTATGGATATGTTATTAGATTATTGTGATAAGAATGAAAAAACAATATATCTTATAGGAGCTAAAGATAATATTGTTAATAAATGCACTAAGAATATAAAAAATCTACATCCCAAATTAGATATTTTGGGCTGTAGCAATGGTTTTTTTGATATTGGAAGTTGTGATAGTTTAATTGATGATATTAAAAAATTAAAGCCTTTTGCATTGTTTGTCGCTATGGGTACTCCAAAACAAGAATTGTTTATAGAAAAATATAAAAATAATTTACCATGTACTGTTTTTATGGGGGTTGGTGGAAGTTTTGATGTGTTAGCAGGAACTACTAAAAGAGCACCTCGTTGGATAATAAATATTGGGTTAGAGTGGTTTTACAGAGTGATTAGGGAACCAAAAAGAATAAAAAGATTAAAAATTATACCCCAATTTATATTTTTATCATGGAAAAATAAAGATAGATGAAAATATTATTTATTGCATGTTATTCACCACTTATAAACAATTCAGCATCCATAGAAGCTTTAATGTATTTAAACAACTTATCAAAAAAAAATGAAGTGCATCTTTTAACAGTTAATTTTCCTAAGGAATCTGTTTATTATGATAAAGAAATTTTATCACTTTTAAACAAAAATATTGTTATTTATAAAATAGGAATAGGAAAAATTCTTGAAAAATTAATGCCTAAAAAAATAAATGACAATAAATTAAAAACAAAAAAAATTACATTCTTAAAGAAAGTAAAAAGTAAAATAATATTTCCTGATATTTATTATTATTGGAGTTTAAAAGCTTCAAAGTTTGCAATACAACTTATAAAAAAAGAAGGTTTTGATTTAATGTTTTCGATGCACGAGCCACCATCTAGTCATCTTTGTGCTTTGAGAATAAAAAAGATATATAAAAATATTCCATGGATTCTTTATTGGAGTGACCCGTGGATTATGGATGTATCTAGAGAAAATATAGGATTTATAAGAAAAACGTTAGAGGGATTGCAAGAAAGACTAGTAGCAGAGTTTGGGGATAAACATATTTTTGTAACGCAAAAAAATAGAGATTATTTTAGAAAAAGGTATAATTTAAATGAGAAGAATCTTTTTATAATATCTAGAGGGTATGATAAAGAACTTTATGAGAACATAGAAAAGGAAGAAAAACCTAAATTATTATTTGAAAATAAAATAAATATTGTATATACAGGAGAAATAATAGAAAATATTAGGGATATAAAGCCTTTTATAGAAGCTATTAAAATGTTAGAGAGCAAAGAGAGCAAGTTATTTAACAGATTAAATATATTATTTTTTGGAAATATAGATAATAATTTATTAATTGAACAACTAAAAGAGTTTAAAAATATTAAAATTAATAAAAGAATAGATTTTAAAGAGGCTTTAAGATACATTATACATAGTGATATTCTATTGTTTTTGGGCAACAAATCATCTATGCAAATACCAGCTAAAATATATGATTATTTAGGTGCTAAAAATCCTGTAATAGTTATTAAGGGAAATAAATATGATAAAATAGAGGAATTAACTAAGAATTTAGAGAAATGTTTTATTACAGAAAATGATTCTTGTGAAATTATAAGGACATTAAAAGAAGTTGTACACAAGGTAGACAATAAAGTTAATTTTAAAGAGGAAGAAAAATATAGTTTAGCTAATATTAATAAAAATTTAAACAATATTTTTTTATTTTGTAAGAATGGAGATGGTAGTAATGGAAGAAAATATTCAAAAACAATCAAGTAAGGATATGAAAATAATTGATTTTATAGAAGATTTAGCTTCTAGTTCACCAGCCCCAGGTGGAGGAGCAGTAGCGGCTTTATCAGGTGGACTTTCAGTTGCGTTAGCTTCTATGATATATAATCTTACAATAGGAAAAAAAACATATAAAGATTTAGATGACGATATAAGAGTTAAATTAGATAAAAATTTAGAAGAATGTAGAAATATTTATATACAAATGTTAAATTATATAGACAAGGATGAAGAAGCTTTTTTAAACCTTATGGCGTGCTATAAAATGCCTAAGGAAACACAAGAGGAGATAGTTGTAAAAAATGAAGCTATGGAAAAGGCTACTTTAGAAGCTATAAATGTACCCTTAAATTTAGCTAAATTAGCTATGAAATTTTATGATAATATATATTTTGCAGTAAAGTATGGGAATAAAAATCTTGTATCAGATGGTAAAATTGCAGCAATAATGTTAAATGCTTGTATAGAAAGTTCAATGGTGAATGTTGAGATAAATTTAAATTTCTTAAAAAATCAAGATATTAAAAGAAAAATAGAAAAAGAAATGGAACAGTTAAACTCAATAAATAATAGTTTAAAAAAAGATATAATGGCTGTACATTATTATAATTAAAAAATAAAAATTCTTAGGGATTACTTTCTCTAAGGATTTTTATTTTTTAAATTTTTTACTTAAGAAAAATCGTTTAATGATTTAAATTCATAACCTTGATTTTTAAGTTCTTTTATAATATCACCTAAGATAGCTAAATTAGTATCAGATACAGCATGAAGAAGCATAACCTCACCATTATGAGCTTTTTCTAATATTTTCTTTTTACCATCTTCTTTTGATGGTTGATTATCTGTAAGCCAATCTTTATAAGCAAAGCTCCAAAATACAGAAGTATAGCCTAAATCATCAGTATATTTTAAGGATAAATCACTGTATTTACCCATAGGAGGTCTAAAAAATCTTGGCATTTCTTTATTTGTAACTTTAGTATACTCTTGTTCGACATCGGTAAATTCTTTATTAAATTTTTCTTGATCTGTAATTGATGGCATAGATGGATGATGCGATGTATGATTGCAAACTAGATGTCCTTCATTCTCCATTCTTAAAATTAAATCTGGATAATCAACTATATATGGCTTTGTAACAAAAAAAGCTGCTGGTACATTATTTTCTTTTAATACATCTAATATTTTTCCTGTATTTCCATTTTCATAACCTTCATCAAAGGTTAGAAAAATTTGTTTTTTTGTTTGGTCGCCCACAAAATATACATTATGGTTTTGTAAAAAAGGAGTTTCTTTTGGTGGCGTAACTTCTTTTGTATCTTTATTTAAATTATAGTACCAATTAAATTCTTTACTATCGTATTGTTCTATATTATTTAAATATAGAAAGGCAGATTTATTTGTATGTAATATCCCTAAAAGAGGATTTAATAACATAGAACTTGATAATAAAAAAGCTATTAGTCCATTAAACATAAAATATCACCTCAAGGTTATTATGCCAATAAAGCTAGAATAAATTTATATAATTTTATGGATTAATAGTAAATAAAATGAAAATGAGTTGAAATAAATAATAACCTAGAGTATAATTTTAACGTATAAATTAGAGATAATTACTTTATGAAAGAGAGGATTTTACATATATGAAGCTTGGAATAGTTGGATTGCCTAATGTTGGGAAAAGTACTTTATTTAATGCTATAACTAAAGCTGGAGCAGAGTCAGCAAACTATCCATTTTGTACGATAGAACCTAATGTTGGAGTTGTTAGTGTACCCGATAAAAGGCTAGATGTTTTAGAAAAAATATATCAAACAAAGAAAAAAGTTTATACAGCCATAGAATTTTATGATATAGCAGGTCTTGTAAAAGGTGCTAGTAAAGGAGAAGGTTTAGGAAATAAATTCTTATCTCACATAAGAGAAGTTGAAGCAATAGTTCATGTTGTAAGATGCTTTAATGATGAGAATGTAGTTCATGTAGAAGGTTCAGTAGATCCAATTCGTGATATAGAAACAATAAACTTAGAGCTTATATTTGCAGATTTAGAAGTCTTGGAAAGAAGAATGGAAAAATCAATTAAACTTGCAAGATCTGGTGATAAGGTTGCTAAATTTGAATATGGTATAATGGAAAAAATAAAAGCACAATTAGAAGCTAATAAGCCAGTTAGAACTTTAGAGTTTACAGAAGATGAAGAAAAGTTTGTAAAAACATTGTTTTTAATAACATCAAAGAAAGTTTTATATGCTTGCAACATATCAGAAGATGATATGGTATCAGGTAATATAGAGAATGATTTTGTTAAAAAAGTTCAAGCATATGCCAAAGAAGAAAATTCAGGATGCATGGTAGTTTGTGCAAGACTTGAAGAAGAATTATCAGGTTTAGACGAAGAAGAAAAAAGAGAAATGCTAGAAGAGTATGGATTAGAAGAATCAGGTCTTGATAAACTTATTCAAGCAAGCTACAGTCTTTTAGGTCTTATGAGTTTTTTAACAGCTGGAGTGCAAGAAGTTAGAGCATGGACTATAAAACAAGGTACAAAAGCTCCTCAAGCTGCTGGTAAAATTCATACTGATATAGAAAGAGGTTTTATAAGGGCAGAAATCGTAAGCTATGATGATTTAGTTGAATGCGGATCAGAAGCTGCAGCTAAAGAAAAAGGCCTTTATAGATTAGAAGGTAAAGAATATGTAATGAAAGATGGAGACATTGTTAACTTTAGATTTAATGTATAGAAAAACTTTTTATCCATTTTGAATTTATACAAATGAAAATTTACCACAATGTATTGAATTTATAAAATAAAAAATTTCAATATGTTGTGGTTTTTTATTAGTTTAATGTATAAAGATTCTCTATGTTTAGACAAAATAAAATAGATTATATTAAAATATATAATAAAAAAATAATATTTAGTAATTAGAAGACTATATATGTTGTAATTTATTTAAATTTGGTTAAATATTTGGATTGAAAATTTTAGATTAATAAAGGTTTTAACTTATAAAAATAGAATTAAATTATATCTAATTTAATTAATATGAGTAATAAATAAAAATATGATAAAAAACTAATGATTTAAGGAGAAAAATATGGAGTTTAAACATATTTCAGTTTTATTAAATGAATGTATAGAAGGTTTAAATATAAAGGAAGATGGAATATATGTAGATGGAACGCTAGGGGGAGCAGGCCATTCTAGTGAAATTATAAAAAATCTTTGTGAAAGAGGAAGATTAATTGGTATAGATCAAGATAAAGATGCATTAAAGGCAGCAAAAGAAAAATTAAAAGATTATAATAATGTAACATTTGTTCATAGTAACTTTTATAATATTGAAAATATATTACATGATTTAAATATAGCAGGGGTTGATGGAATACTTATGGATCTTGGTGTATCTTCTTATCAATTAGATAATGGTGAGAGAGGATTTAGCTACATGCAAGATGCACCTTTAGATATGAGAATGAATAGAGAAAATTCATTATCAGCTTATGAAGTTATAAATAGTTATTCAGAAGAAGATTTGTTTAGAATAATAAAGGATTATGGTGAGGAAAAATTTGCTAAAAGGATTGCTAATTTTATAATTAATAAAAGAAAAGAAAAAAATATAGAATCCACTTTAGAATTAGTTGATGTAATAAAGGCGGCAATTCCTGCTAAGGCAAGACGTGAAGGACCACATCCGGCTAAGAGAACATTTCAAGCTATAAGAATAGAAGTTAATAAAGAACTTGAAATAATAGAGAAAACTATAAGAGATGGTGTAGAAAGGTTAAATGTAGGGGGAAGGATGGCTATAATAACATTCCATTCTTTAGAAGATAGAATTGTAAAGACAGTTTATAAAAATTTGGCTAACCCATGTACGTGCCCAAGTAGTTTTCCTGTATGTGTATGTAATAAAAAGCCGATAGTCAAGATTATTACTAGAAAGCCAATAGAAGCATCAAAGGAAGAATTAGATTATAATCCAAGAAGTAGAAGTGCAAAACTTAGAATAATAGAAAAAATTTAATTAAATGTATTGGTCAAGGGGGGGACTTATATGATTTTTAAAGATTATGATTACGTAGATGAAAATTGTTTTTTAGATAATGGAAGTAATGCTGTTAAAATACAGGAAAAAAGCTATATAGATAAGAAGCAGGGTGGAAAAAGAAGTAATAAAAATAAAAAAAAGAAGGGATTAATATATTTTTTAATAAAGAACAATATGTTAATAATAATATCTTTAATATTTGTTTTAGGTTTCACTATAATATCTAGGGATGGGAAAGTTTATCAAATGCAAAATCAACTTTCAAAAATAAATAGAGATATATCTAGTACAATTAGTGATAATGAGGCTTTAGAAGTGAAAATATTAAAGTCAATTTCTTTAGACGACATTGCAAGTATAGCTAAAAATAGATTAAGCATGATATTTCCAACTAAAGATGATATTTTAAATTTAGAAGGATAAAAGTTAAATAGTGTTTTATTTTAAAGCTTAACATATTGTTATGCAACTTAACATATTAATTAGGGATGGTTTATTAAATCCCTAATTTTTTTATTTTATGGAGGTTGCAATTTATGAGAGGAAATTATACTGACAGTGCGAAGATGAAAAAGAGAATGTATATAGTTTTATGTTTTGTATCCGTTGTTCTTTTAGTTTTAACAATAAGACTTTCTTACATAATGATATTTAAAAGTGATGAATACTCAGAACTTGCTGTAGAACAATGGACTAGTGAAGTTAAGATATCAGCTAAAAGAGGAAAAATTTTAGATAGAAATGGAGAAGAACTTGCTATAAGTGCTAATTTATATAGAGTGGATTTTGATTTAAACGCCATAAGAGATTATAACAAAGAAAATGGAACAACTAATGAACAATTAGCAGAGAAAATAGCAAATGCTTTAAATGTTGAGTATGATACTGTTTTAAAAAAATTAGAATATAGACTTCCGTCAGGAAAAGCGGCAGGTGCTGCAATAATGTCTAGGAGAATTGAAAAAGAGTATGCGGATAATGTTAAGGCATTGGATATAACAGGGGTTATAGTTTCACCAGATACTAAAAGATATTATCCTAAAGGTGCTTTTTTATCTCATGCTTTAGGAACAACAAATTCAGATGGGGTAGGGTTAAATGGAATAGAACTTCAATATGATTCAATTTTATCTGGAACGCCAGGAGTTAGAATAACTGAAATTGAAGATAGTAATTTAGAAACAACGAGTATAATATCTAAATTTACGGCACCAGTGGATGGAAAGGATGTGGTTTTAACTATTGATAGTACCATTCAGTATTTTGCAGAAAAGATAGCTGAAATAGCCTTAAAAGAGCATAATGCAGATGCGGTAACAATATTAGTTATGAATCCTAATAATGGAGAGGTGTTAGCTATGGCTAATATGCCAGATTTTAATCCTAATAAGCCTTATGAGGGAGCAGAAAGTTTTACTGGAGAAACAGTAGCTGAAAAGGTGCAAAAAATGTGGAGAAATAGAAGTGTTTCAGATTCTTTTGAGCCAGGTTCAATATTTAAGATAGTTACAGCTTCGGCAGCTCTTGAGGAAGGTCTTGCAGGTGGAGATGAAACATATGAATGCAGTGGAGGAACTCATATTTTAGGGAAATACGTTAGATGTTGGAAACATGGAGGACATGGAACACAAAGTTTTGATGAAATTCTTCAAAATTCATGTAATGTTGCTTTTATGCAACTTGGAGAAAAACTTGGAGCAGAAACTTTGAATAAATATATAAAGTTATTTGGTCTTGGATCTAAATCAGGTGTTGACCTTCCAGGAGAGACACCAGGTATAGTAAAAAAAACTGAAAAGATAACAGAACTTGATTTAGCAACGATAGCATTTGGACAAACAAACACAGTAAATTGCATTCAGTTTTTAAGTGCAGTTAATACAGTTGCAAATGGAGGGAATTTAATTCAGCCTCATTTAGTTAAAGAAATAAGTCATATAGATTCAACTGGAAATACTGTTACAGATGAGACTTTTGAACCTAATATAACTAGTGGTTTTTTAAGTGAGGAAACTATAAATAGAATGAGAAGTGCTTTGGAGAAAACAGTTCATTACGGTTCACCAAAAGCAACCTATATGGAGGGGTATGGAATAGCTGGAAAAACAGGAACAGCCCAAAAAGTAAATTCTGAAACTGGAGGATATGGAGCAGGGTATATAGCATCATTTGTTGGTTTTGCACCATATAATGATCCACAAATTTCTGTATTAATATCAGTTGACAATCCAAAAAATGGAGAATATTATGGAGGAAGAGTTGCAGCACCACTTGCAAATATGTTATTTACAGAATTATTTAATTATATTGATTTAACAAAGTTTAACTTAGATGAATCTTTAAAAATTGAAAAAGCAGTAGTTCCTGAGGTTAGAGGTCTTGATTATAGTGAAGCTAGGAAGATGTTAATGGACAATGGATTTGAAGTTGAATTGGGTGAAAATGATGGAGAAGATGCAGGAAGTGTGGTCACAGATATGTTGCCAAAGCCAGGATATTCAATAAGCTCAGGATCTAAGATAACACTTTACACAGGTAGTGGTACAACATATAATAAAGATATTATAGTTCCAGATTTTACAGGGTATTCTAAAGAAGAGGCTCAAGAAATATTGCAATCTCTTGGAATAAAAGGGGAATTTCAAGGAGAGGGAACTGTTATAGTGGGGCAAAACGTAGAGTTTGGAGAAATAGTAAAGGATGGAGATACAATAAACTTTACTTTGGGGAAATTATAATAAACATTTAGTGATAAATAAGGGGTTAAGGTTAGGTGAAGCTAGTGAGTAACATGAATAAAAAGAAGACAAATAAACATCCAAAAAAGAACAAAAATATAAAAAAAAGGCGCATAGCCATTGTATTAGCTAGTTGTGTATTAACATCAAGTGCTCTTATTGTGAGGCTTGGGTATATTATGACTAGTAAGCAAAAGGTGTATGCAAGTATGGCTAATGAACAGTGGACAAGTGAGGTGAAAATTAATGCTAAGAGGGGTAGAATACTAGACTCTGAGGGTAATGAATTAGCCGTAAGTGCAAATGTGTATAGGGTGGATTTGGATTTAAATACATTAAGAAGTTACATGAAAAAAAATAAATTAAGCAATGATGATATATCTAAAGCTTTAAGTGAAGCTTTAGATATGGAATATAATAGTGTACTAGATAAGTTAGATTTAAAATTATCAAGTGGAGTTCCAGCAAATTCGGCAACATTAGCTAGGCAAATAGAAAAAGATAAGGCAGATAAGGTAAAACAGCTGAATTTTTCAGGCGTTGTTATATCAGAAGATATAAAAAGATATTATCCTAATAATAATTTTTTATCTAAAGTTTTAGGTGTTGTCAATTCAGATGGGGTTGGTATAACTGGAATTGAGGCTTATTATAATACACATTTATCGGGAACTCCTGGAATACTTATAAGTCAAGTTGATAAAATAAATAATGATATACCATATGATACTTCAAAACTTACAGATGCTGTAGATGGAAAGGATATAAATCTTACTATAAACAGTAAAATACAATATATTTGTGAGGAGATTGCTCAAGAAGCAGCAAATGAGCAAAAAGCAGATGGAGTAACGATAATAATTACAAATCCAAAGACTGGGGAAATAATAGCAATGGCTAATAAGCCAGATTTTGATGCTAATTATCCATATAGTGTTCAGGAGAATTTTTTAGGAGAAACAGTAGCAGAAAAAATTCAAAGTATGTGGAAGAATAACGCAGTTTCTTTTTCGTTTGAGCCAGGATCTATATTTAAAATGTTATTAGGTGCAATTGCTATTGAAGAGGGGATTGTGGGAGATAATGAAACATATACTTGTAATGGAGGACTAAATATAGATGGAACTTACGTGAAATGTTGGAAAGAAGGGGGACATGGGATTCAAACTTATGCACAAACTCTTCAAAATTCATGTAATGTAGCCACTATGCAAATAGCTAGTAAACTTGGGAAAGAAACTTTAAATGAATATTTAGAAAAATTTGGACTTGGGTATTCTTCAGGTGTTGATTTACCAGAAGAAGTAACAGGAGTTATAAAAAGTAATGAAAATATTACAAACCTTGATTTAGCAACAATCTCTTTTGGTCAAACCAATACAGTAAATCCGATTCAATTTATGGCTGCTTTAAATTCAGTTATAAATGGTGGAAGATTAATTCAGCCACATCTTATGAAAAATATAAGTCACTTAGATAAAATAAGTGGAGTTTGTGTTATTGATGAAAAGTTTGAACCTAATATTAAAGAAAATGTAATAAGCAATGAAACATCTGAAAAATTAAGAGAAATTTTAAGAACTGTGGTTACTGAAGGAACTTGTAAAAATGTTGAAGTTTCAGGTCTTGAAATTGCGGGTAAGACAGGAACAGCTGAAAAAATAAATTCAAGCACTGGAACTTATGGAGCAGGATATGTATCATCATTTGTTGGATTTGCACCATATAATGATCCAGTAATATCAGTAATGGTTATGATTGATAATCCTAAATCTGGAGAACATTTTGGAGGAGTAATAGCAACGCCAGTTGCACAAAAAGTTTTTAACTCCATATCAGATTATATCGAAAATATTGAATTAAATAGTAAAAATGGTACTAATGATGTTATAATTCCTAATATTATAGGTAAAGATGTTGAAAATGCTGAGAAAATTTTAGAAGATTTAAATATTCAATTTACAGCGGAAGGAGATGGTGGTAAGATTGGTAATGTAAGTCCTATACCTGGGGCTTTAGTTAGTTTAGGTTCTAAAATAACTATAGAGACAAGTGATACTTCATATTATAATAACTCTGTAATTATGCCTGACTTTACAGGATATAGAAAAGATGAGGCAGAAGATATTTTAACATCTTTAGGGTTAAAATGTTATTTTAAAGGTAATACAGATGGAGTGGTTGCAGGGCAAAATATAGAGGCTGGAAGTCTTATAAAGACTAGTTCATATATAAAATTAACATTACAATAAAAAATAGCATGTGCTTTTTAGGTCACATGCTAGTATTTTGAATAGATATTTTGCTTTACTAAAACTTTAAGGAGTGGATTAAATGATTTTAAAAGATGTACTAAAAGGATTAGATTATATTGTATTAAATGGAGATATAAATAGGAAAATTAACAAAATATGTTATGATAATAGAAAAATAGAGCAAGAAGATGTTTTTGTATGTATTAAAGGATTTAAAGTAGATGGACATTCTTTCGTAGAAGATGCTATAAAAAAAGGTGCTAAGGCTGTTATAGTTCAAGAAGATGTAAGTACAACTTCTGATGTTTCTGTAATAAAGGTGAAGAATACTAGACAAGCTTTAGCAGTAATTGCTTCAAATTTTTATGATAATCCAAAAGATAAGCTAAATATAATTGGAATAACAGGGACTAATGGAAAAACAACATCAGCCTTTATAATAAAATCTATATTAGAAAAGGCAGGATATAAGACAGGCCTTATAGGAACTATTGCCAATTATATAGGAAATGAAAAAATAGATTCTGTAAGGACAACACCAGAATCCTTAGAACTTCATGAATTATTTAATGAAATGGTACAAAAAGGTGTAAAATATTGTGTTATGGAGGTATCTTCTCATTCTTTAGCACTTGATAGGGTTTATGGGGTCAAGTTTATATGTGGAATATTTACAAACCTTACACGTGATCATTTAGATTTCCACAAAACATTTGAAAATTATTATATGGCAAAAGCAAAACTTTTTGAAAGATCTAATTATTCAATAATAAATATAGATGATTCATATGGTAGAAATCTTATAGAAGATATAAAAAAGAAAAATATAAATACTTTGATAAAAACAATATCAATAGAAAGTGAAGCAGATTTTAAAGCTTGTAAAATAAATGGAGATTCTTTAGGTTCTAGGTTTAAAATGGAAGCTGAAGGGAATATTTATAATATAGAAATAAATATTCCAGGACTTTATAATGTGCACAATGTTTTAGGATGTATTGCATGTGCAAGAAATTTAAATATATCTATGGAAACTATAAAAGAAGCTGTTTTAGATATAGTAGTTCCAGGTAGATGTGAAATGGTAGCAAAAAATAAAAACCTTCCATATACAATAATTGTAGATTATGCACATACTCCAGATGGATTAGAAAATATACTAAATACTATAAGAGGATTTGTTAAAGGAAAAATAATTACAGTCTTTGGTTGTGGAGGAGATAGAGATAAAGTTAAAAGACCACAAATGGGTGAAATTGCTTGTAAACTATCAGATATAGCAATTATAACTTCTGATAATCCAAGGAGTGAAGAACCTATGGCAATTATAGAAGATATTAAAAATGGTTTAGCTTATAATAATTATATTGTAGAAGAAAATAGAGCAAAAGCTATAGAAAAAGCAATAGATATGGCTAAACAAAATGATGTGATATTAATTGCTGGAAAAGGTCACGAGACATATCAAATACTAAAGGATAAAACAATACACTTTGATGAGAGAGAAGTTATTGTTGATATATTAAATAAAAAAGAAAAATAGAGGTGTTTACAAATGTTAGAATTAAGTCTAGACGAAGTAGTAAAAGCAGTAGATGGTGAACTTTTAAAATCACCAAAGCAATACACTGTAAAAAAAGTTTCAACAGATACTAGAAAGATAGAAAAGGATACTCTCTTTGTAGCCTTAAAAGGTGCTAAATTCAATGGAAATATTTATGTTAAAGAGGCTTGTGTAAAGGGCGCTAATCTTTGCATAGTTGATGAATTACTTTTTGATTTAAAGGAAATTGGAGATGATTCTGGAATAATAATAGTAAAAGATACAAGAAAAGCTCTTATGAATCTTGCTAAGTTTTATAGAGAAAAATTAGGGCTAAAAGTTATTGGAATAACAGGCTCTGTTGGTAAAACATCTACTAAAGACCTTTTAGCTGCACTTTTAAGTAGTAAATATAAAGTGTTTAAAACTAAAGGAAATTTCAATAATGACATTGGTCTTCCACTTATGGTTTTAGAACTTGATAAGAGTTATGATATCGCTATTTTAGAAATGGGAATGAGTGCTTTAGGAGAAATTGAAACATTAGTTGATATAGCTAGACCAGATATGGCAGTAATAAGCAATATAGGGATATGCCATATAGAGCATTTAAAAACTAGAGAAAATATATTAAAAGCTAAAATGGAAATTACAACATTTTTTAATGAAAATAATGTATTAGCTATAAATGGTGATGATGATATGCTTTCTAAAGTCTCAAGTAATAAGTTTAAAGTTATAAAGGCTGGAATGAATGAAGAGTTTGATATTTATGCAAAAGATGTGGTTGTAAATCAATTATCTTCAGATTTCACAGCAGTAACTCCAGAAGGAAGTATAAGGCTTCATTTAGACATGCCAGGACTTCATAATGTTCAAAATATAATGCCAGATATTGCAATAGCTAGAGAACTTGGTGTTACTTTAGAAGAAATGAAAGATGGATTAAATAACTTAGAAGCAACTTCAATGAGATTTGAGATTATAGATATGAAAGATTATAAAGTAATAGATGACTCCTATAATTCAAGTCCTATAGCTTGTAGAACTTCTACAGATATAATGATGAATCTTCCAGGAAAAAGAAAAATATGTGTTTTTGGGACAATGAAACAACTAGGGGATGAATCTGAAAAGGAGCATAGAGGAATTGGAGAGTATGCTAAAGAAAAAGGAATTGACTTAATGTTATGTTGTGGTGATTTTTCAGAAAATATAGCAGAAGGATTTGGAGATAGATGTAAAGTTTATAAGGACAAATTATCTTTAATACAAGATTTAAAATCTATAATTGAAAAAGATGATTTAATATTAGTTAAAGCATCTAGAGGAATGCATTTTGAAGACATTGTTAAAGAAATATGTTCTAAATAAATTTTACAAAGGAGGTATAGCTACTTAGATAGTAGTAATTAGGATTATGGAATTAAAATCATTAATAGACCCTAATATAATAATAGCACTAGTTATAAGTTTTGTTATAGCGTCGATACTTGCGCCAATTATAATACCAGTGCTACATAAACTTAAATTTGGACAAAACATAAGAGAAGAGGGACCAAAAAGTCACCAAAAAAAATCAGGAACTCCAACTATAGGAGGAGTAATATTTATAGCATCAACTATTATAACAATGATTATAATGACATTTGTTATGAAGGGTACTTTTAATAATGAGGCGATGGTTGCCTTATATGCATTTATAGCTTTTGGAATCATAGGTTTCTTAGATGACCTTTTAAAGATAGTAAAAAAGAAAAACGAAGGGTTAACGTCAAAACAAAAGATGATATTACTTTTAGTAGTGTCAATTGTATTAGCATTCTATTGTTATTATACTTTTGGAAGCAGTATAAGTTTCCCATTTACAAGTTATCATATAAATCTAGGTTGGATTTATATACCATTTGTAATAATATACTTTGCTGGTGCAACTAATGCTGTTAATTTAACAGATGGTTTAGATGGTCTTGCAACATCAGTTACAGTTTTAGTAATTACATTCTTAGCAATTGTTTCTTATAGTATGGGACACGCAGAACTTGCAGTATTTTGTGTAGCAATAGCTGGTTCACTTTTAGCATTCTTAAGATTTAATGCATTTCCAGCTAGAGTATTTATGGGGGATACAGGTTCATTAGGTCTTGGAGGTGCAGTTGCAGTAGTTGCATTAATGCTTAATATGCCTTTTGTTCTTGTTATAATTGGGATAGTATATGTAATAGAAACATTATCTGTGATATTACAAGTTTGGTCTTTTAAAACAAGAAAGAAAAGAATATTTAAAATGGCACCAATACATCATCATTTTGAAGCCTGTGGATGGAGTGAAACTAAAGTTGTCGCAGTGTTTTCAATAGTAACAGCAATTTTTTGCTTCATAGGATTTGCATCTATATAAAATATATTAGGAGGCGTTACGTAAATTAATGGTAAAACAAAGGGGTAAAAATGGTTCAGTAGATATTTACTTAGTATATGCTGTAATGTTACTTTTAGCCGTAGGAATAATAATGGTTTATAGTGCTAGTTCCTATGTAGATATGATTAATCATAATGGAAATAGTGCATATACATTTACAAGACAATTAATATTTGCAACTTTAGGTTGTATAGCTATGTATATTATGTCTAGATATGATTATCATAGGCTAAAAAATAAAAGATTAGTGTTTATTTTGATGATAATAACAGTGATATTGCTATTTGCAGTATTTTTGTTTCCTGGAGTAAATGGTGCTAAAAGATGGATAATGCTTGGTCCACTATCTTTCCAACCTTCAGAACTTGCTAAATATGTAGTTGTTATTTATTTAGCTATGGCTTTAACAAATAATATGAAAAATATAACAAGTTTTTGGAAGGGGATAGTTCCTGCTCTTATGATGGGAGGAATATTTGCAACTATTATACTTAGTCAAAAAAACTTAAGTATAGCAAGTGTAACATTAATAGTTACATTTATAATGCTTTTTGTAGCTGGCGGAAGGAAAAAGCATCTATTTGGAATAGTAGCACCAGTTATGCTGTGTGCTGCTACAACATTTACGTTGATAGAGCCATATAGAAAGGCAAGGCTTTTAAACTTTATAAACCCTTGGAAAGATGCTGCAGGAAATGGATATCAGCTTATTCAATCATTTTATGCATTGGGGGCTGGAGGGCTAACAGGTCTTGGTCTTGGGCAATCAAGACAAAAAACTCTGTATATGCCAGAACCTCATAATGATTTTATATTTGCAATAATAGGAGAAGAGTTAGGTCTTGTAGGATGTGTTGTAATAATTGCCTTATTTATATTCTTTATAATAACAGGAATAAGGATTGCTATGAGGGCAAAAGATAACTATGGGACACTTTTAGCTATTGGAATAACATCTATAATAGCTATTCAAGCAATTATAAATATAGCTGTTGTAACAGGATCAATGCCAGTTACAGGAGTTCCACTCCCATTTATAAGTTATGGAGGTTCTTCGCTTGTTGTAAATCTAATGGCAATGGGGATACTTATGAATATATCACGACAAATAGATAAAAAACCAAAAAAAGGTGCTATATAAATAGCATCTTTTTTATTTAATAAAATAATAAAAATATAATGCAAAAAATGTAAAAAAATGATATTATTTAAATATAAAACAAATTTAAGGAGTATCATTGAAGATGAGAATAACACCTAAAGAATATCTAAAAAAAAATAAAACTAAAAAAAATAAAAGAAGTATATTAATACTAGGTATTTTTATAATTTCAATAGGATTATTTGTTCTTTTAAAAGCTGAAATTTTTAATATAGTGGAAGTAAATGTTGAAAATAATAAAATTCTTTCAAAGGAGGATATTTTAGATGAAAGTAATCTTTTAGGAGATAATATATTTTTGGTAAAATTAAATGAATTAGAAGATAAAATTCTGCTTAATCCATATATAGAAGAAGTTTCTATAAGGAGAAGAATTCCAAATAAAATATCTGTAATTGTCAATGAGAGAGTAGCATCTTATAAGATTATTGAAGATAATAAGAGTTATATATTAAATGATGATCTTGTTATAATGGAAAAAAGAGAAGATTTAGATGGAATAGTCCTTCCAATTTTAGAAGGAGTGGATATAGAGGGGAGAGAACTTGGTGATAGTGTTACTAAAAACAAAGAAAAAGCAGAATTTTTAAAATTACTAAAGAATGCATTAGATACTTATGATATGAAAATAGATAGTGTAAATGTATCTGATATAAATAACATATATTTATATTTTGATGATTGCAAAGTAATATTAGGGGCAAATAATAATATAGAAAATAAGTTAACTAAAGCTATAAATATATTAAAAAGTGATAAAGTTAATATTTCTAATGGATATATAAATGTAAGTTTTAGTGGAAATCCTGTTATTTATGAGAAGCAAGATGCTAATAATTAATTATAAAATTAATCTTGTGAACTATTCCTGATAATGATATTATAAACTAGTAAACGAATTAAAAAATAGTAATTTTGCAGAATAGTTGATTTAAAAAATAATTTATAGGTTAATAAAGAGGGTGTGATAAGATTGAATATTGATATTAAAAAAAGAATAGAAGATTTAAATAATAAAGTATCAGATAAGGTAAAAATTATTGCAGTATCTAAAACTAAGCCTATAGAAGATATGGAAGTTGCGTATAATTGTGGAATACGTGATTTTGGTGAAAATAAAGTACAAGAAATATTGTCAAAGTATGATAATTTTCATAAGGATGTTAGATGGCATCTCATAGGACATCTTCAAACAAATAAGGTTAAATATATAGTTGGAAAGGTAAGTTTAATACAATCTTTAGATAGTATAAACCTTTTAAAAAAAATAGATAAAGTTTATGGAAACAATGGAAAAATAGCTAATGTACTAATACAGATAAATATTGGACGTGAAGAACAAAAGTATGGAATTTTAGAAGAGGATTTAGATGAACTTTTGCAAGAAATAGAAAAATGTGAATTTGTAAGAGCAAAAGGAATAATGGTTATAATTCCAAAAGGGAATACCGAAGAAAATAGAATGTATTTTAAAAGGACATATGATATTTATAATAGACTGAAGACGAAATCTTATAAAAATACTACTATGAACATACTTTCTATGGGAATGTCAGGCGATTATGAAGTTGCTATAGAAGAAGGAAGTAATATGATAAGAATTGGTCAAGGAATTTTTGGGAAAAGAGATTATAATAACTAGGAGGATAAAAGATGTTTGAAAGAATTAAGGGATTTTTAGGATTTAATGATGCTATGGATGATGAGATTGATGATATAGAAGAGGCAGTTGTAGAAGAAAAAGAACAACATCACCATCATCATGTACAGACAGCTAATGCACTTGCGCAACAACAAAGCCAACCTGTAAAGAAGCAACCTAAGGTTGTTAATATTCATAGTACAAGCCAAGCAAAGCTTACAATAACTAAACCGCTAAAATATGATGATGCAACAGAAATATGTACAGCTTTGAAAAATAGAAAAATAGTGGTTGTAAATACAACAGCCTTAGAACTTAAAGTAGCACAAAGACTTATTGATTTTATAAGTGGTGCATGTTATGCATTAGAGGGTGACTTTCAAGAGGTTGAAAAAGGGGTATTTATAGTAACTCCATCTAATATAGATGTAAGCAATGAGTTTAAAAATGAATTAACAAATAAAGGCTTATTTAATTGGTCTAGATAGAAATGAAAAAAGAAGAATTTTTAGGTCTTTTAAGAAATAGTTTAGATGAGTATAGTTTGCTTAAGCTTTATAATAAAATGCAATTAGCTATAAATAAAGGAATAACAGTTTTTACTGATGAATTTTATACACCTGATGTTTGGATGGTTTTAGAGGAAAAATTTAAAAATATAGTTAAGGTAGATAGTTATGGCATATTTTTAGATAGTGATAGGAGAATTATAGCATTTAATAAAGAAGAATATAATGAATTTCCTGTAAGGTTAGTGGAAATAAAGTGTAATACCAAGTTTTCTAAATTAGCTCATAAAGATTATTTAGGAGCATTAATGTCTCTTGGAATAAACAGAAATAAAATGGGCGAAGTTATTTTAAGTTGTGATAGAGCTTTTGTTGCGGTGTCTTTAGACATGGTTGATTTTATTATAAATAACTTAGATAGAGTTAAAAGTTTATCATGTAAATGTACAGTAATAGATGATTTTACTAATCTTCCTACAATTAACTATGAAGAAAAGTTAGTAATATCAACATCAAAGAGGTTAGATTCTATAGTATCTGCTATTTCAAATATATCAAGAAGTAAGGCATGTGACTATATAGAAAACCAAAGAGTTTTAGTAAATTACGTTATGATAAGAGAGAAAAGTTATTGTATTAATGAAAATGTAAAAATAACAATAAAAGGAATTGGTAAGTTTAAAATAGGTGAAATTTTTGGTACAAGTAAAAGTGGTAGATTAAAAATTAAAATATATAAATACACATAGGAGTGAGGGGAACTTATGAGACTTATGGCAAAGGAAATAACTAATAAAGAATTTAAAAAAGTGGTAAGAGGATATGATGTAGAATCTGTTGATGAACATTTAAATCTTATTGAGGAAAGTTATCAAGCTTTATTTCGAGAAAATCAAGATTTAACTAAGAGGGTCGAAATTTTAAATGAAAAGATTGAGCATTATGTAAAAATAGAAGATACTATACAAAGCGCATTAATACTTGCTCAAGATACATCAAAACAGGTAAAATTAAGTGCAGAAAAAGAAGCAGAACATATAATTAAAAATGCTAATGAGTCAGCGCAAAAAATACTAGATAAAGCTCAAGAAGATATAATAAAATTAAAGTATGAGTATGATAAAGCAAAACAAGAATTTAGTTTGTTTAGGGCAAAATTTAGAAGCTTTATGAGTATACAAATGGAATCATTTAATGATTTAGAGAAAGATTTTTATAAGGATTTTAATATATCCAAATTAGAAGAACCAGAATTTGTTGAAAGTATTCATTTAGTTGAATCGGCAAATAATGTTGATACACAAAAAGAAGATAATGATATATACGTAAAAGATATATTTGATGATGAGTATAGTGATGTAGATGATATAAAGAGCTTTTTTGCAGAGGGCTAAATAAAAGAAATCTCACTTAAAAATAGAGTGAGATTTTATTATTTTTTATTGCAAAAAATGTAATATTTATATAATATAAAGTAAGATAAAATTTTTAAATACAAGTTAATGTAACAGGGTGTTTTTTATATTATTTTAGATTGGAGAAATTAAAATAATGACTATTGAAATAAAGGAAATTGTGATAGAGGAAAAATACAACAATGTTAGGGCTGATAAGGCTTTATCTGTTATTTTTGATAATCTATCTAGAAATTTCATTCAGAATTTGTTTGAAGAAGAAAAAGTCTTAATAAATGGGAAAATTGCAAAGAGTAAGGTTAAATTATTGACTGGTGATATGATAAAAATAGAGATACCAAAACCGAAAGAGTTAAAAGTAGAAGCAGAAAATATCCCTCTTGATATAATTTATGAAGATAAAGATATTATTATAGTAAATAAACCTAAAAATATGGTGGTTCATCCAGCACCAGGGAATTATGAAGGAACTTTAGTAAATGCACTCCTTTATCATTGTACTGATTTATCAGGAATAAATGGAATTATAAGGCCAGGAATAGTACATAGGATAGATAAAGATACATCTGGTATATTAGTTATTGCTAAAAATGATTTAGCTCATAATGATCTAGCAGCTCAGTTTAAAGAACATAGCATAAAAAGAGAATATTATGCATTAGTTGAAGGTAGAATTAAAAAAGATGGTGGAACGATAGATGCGCCTATTGGCAGACATGTTAATAATAGATTAAAATTTGCTGTAAGCGATGGAGGAAAAAGAGCAGTTACGCATTATAAAGTGTTGGATGTTTTTAACTCTTGTACTTTAGTTAAATGTACTTTGGAAACAGGAAGAACTCATCAAATAAGAGTTCATATGGCGTTTATTGGTCACCCTTTAGTTGGGGATACTGTATATGGGCTAAAAAAACAAAAAATAACTAATAATGGGCAAGTGTTGCATGCAAAAACTTTAGGATTTATTCATCCAACTAAGAAGGAATATATTGAATTTAATTCAGACCTTCCAAAAGAATACAAAGAAATTTTAAAAAAATTAGGAGGAAAAGAAGAATATGAAACTTAAAGCAATGTTATTAGATGACAATTCTATAAGAAGAGCTTTAGTTAGGATATCTCATGAAATTATAGAAAAAAATAAAGGTGTTGAAGATATTGTACTAGTAGGTATAAAGAGAAGAGGTTATCCACTTGCTAAAAGAATAGCAAGTCAAATAGAAAAAATAGAAAATGTCAAAGTGCCTGTAAGTTGCGTTGATATAACTTTATATAGAGATGATTTGACGAGTTTTGGTGATTTACCAAATATAAATCATTCGGAATTAGATATTTCCATAAAAAATAAAAAAGTAATATTAGTTGATGATGTTTTATATACTTGTAGAACTGTTAGAGCTGCGATAGAGGCAATTATAGACCAAGGTAGACCACAGTTTATACAATTAGCTGTTTTAGTTGATAGAGGTCATAAAGAGCTACCTATAAGAGCAGATTTTGTAGGGAAAAATGTACCAACATCAAAAGATGAGATAGTAAATGTGATGATTACAGAAATAGATGGAGAAGATTCTGTTAAAATATATGAAAAATAAACTTAAGGAGAAGCTTTAATGAATTATAAGTTAATTGCTACCACAACTTTTGGTATAGAAGCTGTTGCGGCAAAGGAATTAAAAAATTTAGGTTATGAAAATTTAAAGGTTGAAAATGGAAGAGTCGAATATGAAGGCGATGAAATGGATATAGCTATTTCTAATGTTTGGCTTAGAACAGCTGAGAGAGTGTTAATAAAGGTTGCTGAATTTAAGGCTGAAAGTTTTGAAGAATTATTTAATGGAACTAAGGATGTGGATTGGGGTAAATATATTCCAGTTGATGGTAAAATGCATGTAGTAGGAAAGTCTATTAAATCAAAACTTTATAGTGTACCAGATTGTCAATCAATTGTAAAAAGGGCAATTGTAAAAAGTATGGAAGAAACTTATAATAGAGAGTGGTTTTCAGAAGATGGTCCAGTTTATAAAATTGAGGTAGCTATATTAAAAGATATTGTAACTTTAACAATAGATACATCTGGAGAAGGTCTACATAAAAGAGGATATAGACAAAATTCTGGAGCAGCTCCAATTAAGGAAACATTAGCAGCAGCTATGGTTTTATTATCTAGATGGAATAAGGATAAAGTTCTTATTGATCCATTTTGTGGATCTGGAACTATTTTAATAGAAGCCGCACTTATTGCAAACAATATAGCACCAGGTTTGAAAAGAAGATTTGTCTCAGAAACATGGCCTTCTATGAACAAAGTTATGTGGATGCAAGTTAGAGAGGGTGCTCTTAAAGCTGTTAAAAAGAGTCTGGCTAAATTTATAGGGTATGATATAGATAATTGGGTTTTAAAAACAGCTAAAAATAATGCTATAAAGGCAAGTGTAAGTAATTTTATTGAATTTCATAAATTAGATTTTAATGAATTCTCTTCAAGTAAAAAGGATGCGATAATAATAACTAATCCTCCTTATGGGGAACGTTTAGGGGAAAAGGAGCAAATAGAAAAACTTACTAAAAAAATGGGAGATGTAATAAGAGAACTTAACACATGGGATATAAATGTGTTTACTGCATATACAGATTTTCAAAAAGTAGCTAAAATTAAAGCTTCTAAAAATAGAAAATTATATAATGGAAGACTATTATGCTATTATTATCAATATTTAACAAATAATAAATAATTCAATTAGGATATCTTATGTAATCAATAAAGGTTTATAAGATATCCTGTTTTTATGGTATATATGTTAATAATTTACTAAAGGAGAATAATTATGATATGCACATACTGTGGTAAAGACATAAAAGATTTAGATAATTTAAAAACATTAGAATATGAGGAGGATAAAGTTTTAGTTTGCTCTGATAAGTGTGCTAATGATTTTAGAAAATATAAAAAAATTAGTGAGAGGAATAGGATTAAATTTCTAGGGTTGACGATATTAAATTCTGTAATTGCAATTATTTTATATATTATAGGGTTATTTTTTAATGATATATTAGATGTTATTGCAACATTTTATATATTTGAAAGTATTGGAGTAGTGAGCCTTAAATATCCTCATGTATCTATAAGTAAGGTAAAAAATTATGGCATGACAAATGGGACAAAAGTTGTAAAGAAAAGAGGAATTATATTATTAGTATTAGGCTTTTTAGTTTCTATAGGGATGTTTTTCTTTATAAGGGAATTTAAATTTATATAATTATTAAGTTTTTCAATTGTTGAAATAAAGCTATATAATAGTATAATAGAGTTAACTATATAGATGAAGTATTTTTAAAGAGGGAGAAGAGGTATTATGGGCAGCAATAAAAATATCGATCCTGTAAAAAAAAGAAGAGTTTTGTTAACAAGACTTATAGGACTTTTTTTAATAATAGCAATGACAGCACTATTTACAGCAGGTATAATGTTAGGTGGAAATTAATAAATTCAAGGTTATAAGATATGCTTAAATTTACTTAGGTATATCTTTTATTTATAGTTTTAATATTTAAATATATTATGATAAAAAATTTCTATTGTTATTTTAGATTAATTATTTCACTTTAATACAAAAAGTAGTAAAATGATATTTAAGTATTTAAAATATAGATAAGGGAGTGTAATAATGAAAAATTATAAGAAAAGAATAATGTCTGAAGGACTCTTTATATTATTATTCTTAATACTTTTAGTTGGTGCTAGGGGAAAAGCTAGTATTGTTACTGTAGCTATAATTGGTCTTGTTATATCATTTGTAATCTCTACATGGTGTATAGTTAAAGAAAGTAAAAGAAAAAAAGTTACTAATTAAAGCTTGTGTATAAATTAAAATTAAAACAATTACAATTTTAAATAAGATTATTAAATTTTAAATATTTTTAGTAAATAAAACAACTTAGATAGTGTTAATTATAGATAAAAGATAAAAGATATTATGTGTATCTTTTATCTTTTTTATTAATTTTCCTTAGTTAAATTTATATTTTTAGGTGGATCTATATAAAGTGTTTTATTTGTTGAGTAAATTACCATACCAGGCTTTGCACCAGATGGTTTTTTTACATTTTTAACTAAAGTGTAGTCAACAGGAACTTTAGTAGAATTCTTTCCTTTGCTGTAAAAGGCAGCTAAAGTTGCAGCTTCTAAAAGAGTAGATTCAGGAATGTTTTTTCCTTTAATTATGACATGGGAACCTGGAATTATTTTTGTATGAAGCCATGTATCAGTTTTTTCAGCAAATTTTAAAGTTAGATAATCATTTTGTATATTATTTTTTCCAACATAAATATCTATTCCATCAGAAGATATAAAGTGAAGAGGTTTATTAGTTTTTATTTTGTTTTTATTTTTTTCCTTTCTAAATCTAACATATCCAGTTTCAATAAGTTCCTTTTTTATTTCTTCTATATCAGCGTAATTATCAGCAGTTTCAAGACTTGTTAGGACAGAGTTTAGATAATTTAGCTCATCCTCATTTATTGAAAGTTGATTTATAGAAGCTTCTTCAGCATTTTTAAGCTTGTTATATTTTTTAAAATAGAATTGAATATTTTCAGAAGGAGTTTTATTTTCATCTAAAGATATTTTTAAATATTCTTCATTTTCACTATAATAATTTAACACAGAAACATCTTTATCACCTTTTTTAAATCCATATATATAAGAGGTTAAAAGTTCTCCCTTTATTCTATAATCTTCTTTTGCTTCACATTCTTTTAAAGTTTTTTCTAAAATTTTGATTTTTTTTAAGCATCTTTCGATATTAGTATTTATAAGCCTTTGAATATCTAAGCCTTTGCTGTGAAGTCTATCTTGTTTGTCTTTTGTAGCGTAAAAATTATCTAAAGTATCGCTATGACTTTCAAAATATTTTTTTTCACAATTGTTTAATGATATGAGGTCTTTAAAATAAAAATCAACAACTTTTCCATCTTTAAAAAATAAAATATTTTTATTATCTTTTAATATATTTTTGAAATAGTCAGTAATAAATAGTGATAAATTATCAATAGTTAAATCATTAAATTTATTTTTATATTCTATAAATAAGTCATTTGAAAGATTTTTTCCAACCCCTGTTATAATTTTAGAAAATATACTTTCATTAAAGTTTATATTTTCTTTTAAAAGATTTTTAAGCTCTTCTTTAGTAAAAGAAAAGGGATTTAATTTGTTAGATGTAGGTGGCATTATAAATGTAGCACCAGGATATAACACTCTATAACTATTTTTATTAGAATGAATATGCTTTATAGATTCCATAATTTTATTATCTCTTTTTCTAACTAAAGTAATATTGCTATGCCTTGCCATTATTTCAACTATTAAAGAATATTTGCTATCAAATCCTAGTTCATCTTTATTTTCAATGTCTATTGAGATTATTCTGTCCGTAGAATATTGAGTTATATCAATAATTTTACCACCTATTAAATATTTTCTAAGTACCATACAAAACACAGGAGCTTTTAATGGATTAATTTTGTTTATTGTAGTAAAATGTAGTCTAGGATAGTTTGAACTTGAGGAAATTAGTAGTTTTTTTGTTCCTTTACCTCTAAGTGTTAAAATTATTTCATCCTTTTCAGGTTGGTTTACTTTATCTATTTTAGAGTTTATAGCAAAATCTTTAAGTTCATTTATTAAACTATATAAGTAGATTCCATCTAAAGCCATATATAATCTTCCTTTCTATATGTTAAGTTAAAGATAGTATAACATTTTAAAGGAAAGTCTATCAACAAGTATAATTTTAGAGGTGATGTTATGAATTTTGTTAAAATGCATGGAAACGGTAATGATTTTATAGTAATTGAAGATTTAAATAATAAATTAAAGGGAAAAGAAAGTTCTTTAGCAAAGAAAGTTTGTCATAGAAGATATGGAATTGGTGCTGACGGAATATTATTAGTTAGAAGACAGAATGAAACAATTGAGATGGTAATAATAAATTCAGATGGTTCTTATGCTGCTATGTGTGGCAATGGAATAAGATGTTTTGCTAAATATGTTTATGATAACTCTTTAGTAAAAGATAAAGAATTTGATGTTATAACAGGAGCTGGAATAAAGAAAATATCTTTAACAGTAGATGAAGATAATAAGGCATTTGAAATAAAGGTTAATATGGGGTTCCCAGAATTTAAACCAGAGTTAATTCCATGTACTGTTAAGGGTGAAAATGTTATAGGAAAGGTAATAAAAGCAAACAATAAGGAGTATAAAATAAACTCATTGCTTATGAATATTCCTCATACAGTAATTTTTGAAGAAGATGAAACACTAATAAGTGAAGGTAATGAGATAGAACATCATGAAATATTTCCTGAGAGAACAAATGTGAACTTTTGCAAAGTTTTAAATGAAAATACTATAAGAGTTAGGACATGGGAAAGAGGTGCAGGAGCAACTTTAGCTTGTGGAACAGGAAATTGTGCATCAGCAGTTATTGCTAATAAATTAGGTTTTGTAGGGAATAAGGTAAACATCATAGTGCCTGGTGGAAAGCTTAAGGTTTATATAGAAAATGATGGTGTTTATATGATTGGAAATGCAGAGTATATATGCAAAGGTGTTTATAAATTTTAATAACATTTAAAAGGGAGTATTCTTAAAATATTTAAGGATACTCCCTAATTTTATTTCATAAATCTATATCCAGTATCCAAATTCAATAAGACTATATAAAATGTAAAAAATAATTATAGTTTATTGATTAGTAAATAAATTATAAGGATATAATTTTTTTATAGAGGAGGTGGGTGTTATAAAAATAGATTTAAAAGATATAGATTTATCCTTTATGAAAGGTATAACAAAAGAAATGGCAAGAGATATGAATATAATATCAGCAAGGGGAGAGGAAAATAAAATATATTTTTATACTGATAAAGAAACAGAAGTGAAAAAGAGTTATTTAGGCCTTTTATTTGATAAAAAAATTGAATTTATAAAAGGAGATAAGGATGAAATAAAATTCCTTATAAATAAATGTTATAGCATAGAAGGTTCAAAAAACATAAAAGAGGATAATTTTTATATTTTAATAGAAGATGCTATAAAAATGAGGGCTAGCGACATTCATATAGAACCCAAAAGTCAATGGACAAATATTAGATTTAGGATAGATGGGGATTTAAGATTAATAAATAAGATTCAAAAAGGTGAATATGAAATTTTAGTAAATAAGATAAAAGTTAAAGGAAATATGAATATATCAGATAAATTAAAAGCTCAAGATGGGAAAATATCTTTTTTTAGTAATAGAAATTTAAGTTATGATTTACGAATATCATCGCTTCCAACAATTTATGGAGAAAAAATAGTTATAAGAATTCTTTATAAAAGAGAAGATCTTTTATCTATAGAAAAACTAAATTTTACGGATTATCAAAAAGAAAAGATAAAAAGAATTTTATCTTTTAAAAATGGAATGGTAGTTATAAATGGTCCAACAGGAAGTGGAAAATCTACGACATTATATGCGCTTTTAAATTCTATAGATAAAGATGGCATAAATATAAGTACAATAGAAGACCCCATAGAGTTTGAATTAGATGGAGTAACTCAAACTAATGTAAATGAAAAGGTGAACCTAACTTTTTCAACAGGGTTAAAATATATATTAAGACAAGACCCTGATGTAATATTAATTGGTGAAATAAGAGATGAGGAAACAGCTAAAATTGCAGTAAGAGCATCTATAACAGGACATAAGGTTTACTCAACTATTCATGCAAATAATAGTTCTAATATTTTTAGTCGCCTTTTAGATATGGGAGTTGAAAAATATTTATTAGATGAGGCGTTAAAAGGTGTTATAACTCAAAGGTTAGTTAGAACATTATGTGAAAAATGCAAAGAAGAAGTCTGTATAAATGATGATAAATATAAATTTTTAAGAGGAAAAACTATATTTAAAGCTAAAGGATGCATGGAATGTAATTATACAGGAATTAAAGGTAGAACTATGGTATCTAAAGTAACTATAAGTGATAAAAAGTTAAGAAAACATTATAAAAATGATGAAAATGAACTTTTAGAAAGTTGTAAAAATCTTTTGTTACAAGGACAAATATCTTTAGAAGAATATATTCTATTTAAAGAAAGTGAGATGTTAAATGAGGAAGTTTTTGCTTGATAATAGCCTAATTGTATTTTGTTCGAATTTAAATAGTTATATATCTTCAGGGATACCTATAAAGAAAGCACTAAGTCTTGTAAAGCTTTCCCTTAAAAATAAAACTTATAAAGAATCAATGGATAGAGTAATAGAGGGGATAAGCCAGGGTAAAACATTATCTAAAAGCATTAAAGATGAAGGGGATATATATGATGATATTTTAGGTGATTTAATAAGCATTGGAGAAGAAAGTGGAAATTTAGAACTGGTTTTAAAAAAGCTTAGTAATCATTATGTAAGACAAAAAGAGTTTTTTAATAAGCTGATGAAAATATTAATATATCCGATATTTTTAACATTTATTGTAATCTTTGTTATCATATTTTATTTACTTGTAATATTGCCAAGCTTTAAAAGTCTTTATGATGATTTAGAAAGTGAACCATCTAAATTTTTAAACATAATAATTAACTATTTAAACTTTATAGAGAATGTTAAATATTCTAAATTTATAGTTTTAATTTATGGAATTATATCTTTAATGCTAGTAGGTATTATTCTTAATTTTATAAGAAAAAGAGAATTTATAAGGAACAATAAGTTTTTAAAGCTTTATTATGAAAATAATCTTATTTTTATAATTGAACTTATAGTTACAAGTGGTGTTTCACTTAATAAAGCATTAGATTCATTAAGTTATAGTTTAAAATCAATTTATTTAAAGGAAAATATAATTTTATTAAAGGAGGCTATAAATAAGGGGGAAACTTTAAGTGGAGCTTTAAAAGATTTAAATTGTATATCGGATATAACTACAAGTTTTATATTTAGTGGAGAAGAGTCTGGAAGATTGGAAGAAAATATAAAAACTTTAAGTAACATATTAGAAAAAGATTTTGATGAAAAAATAAATATAATTACAAAACTTTTAGAGCCTATGGTAATGATTTTTTTAGGAGGTATAGTGGTTTTTATGATGATACTAATATTTGTTCCTGTATATGAGTGTATTAAATATGTATAAAAAGAAAAGAGGTTTTACCTTAGTTGAAACAAGCATTTATTTAAGTATTTTAGCGGTAGTATTAACTATTTTTCTTCAAAGCTTTAATTTTTTGAAAGCCATTAAAGATAACATTATTATAGAAAAAGATATAAACAAGATACATTCATTTTTGATGCTTGGCAAATCTATATCAAAAGAAAAAGAGGTGGGAGGTAAGATTGAGTATGATGAAGAAAAGAAAGTTTTATTATATAAAACAAGATACTCCTTTGATGAAAGAGATGAACAAGTATCTGTATCAGAAAGTTTAGAAAATGTAACTATAGAAAACATAAATGGAAAAGCTAAATCTCTATTGATAAATGAAAAAGGTTCGATTACAACACCTTGCACTATAAGTATTAAAGACAATAGAGGAATAGAACATAAAATAACAATTAATATAGGAGGAGGAAGCATTGACGTCAAAGAGTAGGGGATATCTTTTGGTAGATTTATCAATAGCTTTAAGCATATTTTCTATATTATCCTTTGGGATTTTTACATTTTATAGAACCTATAAAAGAATAGATAAAGATAATAAGAAAAAAATAGAGTGTTTAAACTATATAGACTATATTTCTATGGAGTTAAAGTATAATTTAGATTTTAGTATCTTAGAAAGAAGATTAGATAAGGAATATATCTTAGATATCGCAAATATTTCAAGTATAAATGAATTAATAGAAAAAGGTGAATTGTTAATTGAAAGTATTGAAGAAATAGATAAAACAATAAATGATAATCATGATTTAAATGGATATTATATGATACTTAGTATAGTTAATGAAAGCAGTAATAATAGCATTAATAAAGATATTTTAAATATTAAAGTTAGATTTATGAAAAATAAAGAAGAATGTATTTATGAAAATATTATAAAAAAATATAGGTATATATTATGAAAAAGAAAGGATACTTATTAGTTGAATGTGCTTTATATATTTGGTTTTGTGCCATATTTAGTACTATGATTTTAACTCTTTTTTTACCTTATATAAAGGAATTTAGAAATGAAATAAAGGCTTCTACTAGTTATAATTATATGTTATCTGCATCTATCTATATAGAAAGTGTTATATATAGTGATAATATACATGATATTTTAGTAAATGATAATAAACTTAAAATATATATCGATAATGAAGGCAGTTTAGAAATAAATGAAATAAAGATAAAGGAAATAGGTAAGGTTAATAAACTTGTAGTTGAACGTTATAGATTAAATAGTAGTGGAATTTATGAAAGAGTAGCAACTAATACTATTTTAAAAGATATAGAAAGTTTTTTTGTTGCACAAAATGGAAATGTTATTTCTATTGTTATAAAGCAATATGATGGTGAGGAGAGGGTATTTTGTTATGAGAATAGATATAGAAAGTAAAAAAAGAGGTTATGCATCTTTAGAGGTTATAGCTATGTCTTTAATAGGGTTTACTTTAGTACTAGCTCTTTTAAGTATTGCACTTAATAAAAGAATACTTATTAAAAATGAAATAAAAGCTTATGAGAAGAAATTAGATAATGATGATGAGAGAACTAGATTTTTGGCAGAGATATTATCTTCAATTAATAAAGAAAATTATAGTGATGAAGAGAGTTTGAGGGTATCAGAGG
>OIYS01000041.1_pt1 | contig 87276 bp, 77 predicted proteins | sample 1588271 | NCBI WGS metagenome assembly OIYS01 (sample SAMN03283286) | human gut metagenome | biome: human-associated habitat; material: feces | host: Homo sapiens | place: Peru | collected 2012 | reverse complement strand
CAAATGTTGTTAAAGTATTAGTAGACAACTTTGGAATAGGTGGAATTACTAACGTTGATGATGATATGAAGATGTTCTTAGAAGCATAATCTATTCATTAAAATCAACTAAACATAAAAGGATGTAAAATTAATTAGATTAAATAAAATTCCCAAAACAACCCTTATTAATATAAAATTTTAAGGCTATATTTTAGAGTAAATTCACTCTAAAATATAGCCTTTTTATGCTTAGAATTTGTTTTACTTAATTTATATTAAAACTCTAATACCTTATCTATTAATTTCTGATTTTACACTTTATTAAGCTTAGCTTTTTTAATAGTTTTTTTCTTATTTCTGCTTCTTTTAATTAACAAACTTAAACTTTCAACAAAATTTCTAATAATATTAAAAACAATAACTGAAATTATGCCTCCTGTAAAATCAATTAAAATATCTCCTACACTAGAACTTCTTCCTTGTATATACATCTGAAAGTATTCATCAAAAACTGCACAAAGAAGAACTGTAAATAGAGTATAAATTATTGCTTCCCTTCTTGTAACATTAGTCTTAACAAAGATTAAAGACAGAATAAAAGCTAATATAAAAAACTCAAATCCATGTGCACACTTTCTAAAAATATAATAAATTTTATCACTTCTTGTCTTATTTTTCCAATCATTTATATTATCCTTAAGCGTTTGTAATATGCTTTTTAAACTCAACTTTACACTATCTTTATCAACACCATAACTTATACTATCAATTTCCTCCCCCTTCATTACGCTCTTTACATTGCTTATAAAAGAGTCAGTAGTATTGCTTGACTCAATACCTACTTGACTTGAATTATAAAATATAAATCCAATCCAAATCACACATAAAAACACAATTATCTTTTTCATATTTTTTACCTTTTAATTTAGTTTATTTTTATAAAAATTATACCTTAATAGTTTTTAAATGTAAATTATGTATTAAATTATAATTGAACTAATTCTTAAATTTCTTTTTATCATTTTTAGAACTTAGTAAAAGAATCCCAATTGCAATAAAACCTACTGCAAAATAAATCCCCCTAATTACTTCCCCTGTACGTGGTAAATTTGTTTTATTATTATTTTTTATATTATTACCTAAATTTATTTGATTGCTACTAGTTATACTATTGCCATCATCACCCTCTGCTATAAATAACCAATCAACCCTTGCATATTTATCTTTATATTCATCTCCTATACCATCCCTTAATGTTGCCACTGCTTTAAACGTTTTACTACTATTAGGCTCAAATACACCTAAAAGAATTTTTTCTTCACTCTTCTCATTTATAATTGGGCCTTTATAAATAAGTTCACCCCCAAAACTGACTTCCAAATCAATAACTTTAAGCAAATCATATTCTTCTTCATTAGTTATTCTTTTTGCACTCATATAAAGACTATAAGCAAAATCATAATTATTCTCTATAATAAGAGTATTTTCTATCTCATCTCCAGGATTCATATCTAAATTTTCTAAAAATATTTTTTCTTCATTTATATTCATATTATTATTCATATGTATTTTTATAATACTATTATTAACACCTAAAACATCTATCCCTCTAAAGCATAGAAAACAACATGATATTATTAAAACTTTTAAATATCCCTTCATAAAATTCCCCTTTAAATTTATACATCAAAATACATATAAAATTTTATATTCCAAAATTAAACTTACTGTTATTATTTTATATTTGATACTTTATCATAGCATTTTTCACAAGAGATGGTATATCACCCCAAACATCATCCAAAGCACTATTGGCATCTTGTACACTTTCCGCTGTCACTACTACATCAAAAGCTAAACTTTTATATACAATGCTTGCATCTAATGATAAAGTAACCGAATCTAAAAGAAGATTTGTTTCACCATTAGGCACAACTCTAGCAATATAGTAAAACCATCCATTATCTTCGCCTAAATCTTTAACATTTGTCCATTTATCTCTCATATTATTTATATTATTAAGATGATCTTTATTAAAATTTAAAACTATCAAAGATTCATCTAAAGGAATTGCTTTTTTATTACTTGAAGCTTGTTCCTTTGTTAGATACTCATATTTTTTAACTTCTTTATCATTTCCATGTTCATCTTTTTGTTTTTCTATTTTTTCAATATAATGCGTAACTATCTCACCTTTATGTTTCCATACTTTATCTATTTTTACCCTTATAAATTGATTGTAATTTGCTGTATTTTTTATTTTAACTTCTTTTTTCTTTGTAGCACCAGGAATCATGTTCTTAGCACCTTCTCTATCAAAACTTTCTTCGATTTTTACTCCACTTTCCATATTATTAGTTTCACCAAAATTCACAGTTTCAAAAGCATTAGTTATACTATCTTTTGATGTAAACCACGCAAAGCTACCACCAATTAACCCAATAGCTAAAATTCCACCTATAAAAAGAGATACTATTTTCTTTTTACTCATTCTAAATCCCCTTACCCTTTTAAATATTAAAAAATCTATTTATTTTTCTTATAACCTTAAGCTATGTTTTAAAATTAAAACATAGCTTTTTAATTACATTTACTATTTACCTAAATTTTTTATTGATTCTGGTGCAGTTTTCCAACTTTCACTTACAGCTCCATTAGATGCTTGTACACCTTCTGCCGTAACTATTACATCAAACTTTAAATTTTTATATATATTATCTGCTTCACCTGATAATGTAACTGATTTTAATAATTGAGATGTAGATTGTTTTGGATTAACTACACTATTATAATAGTAATATCCTCCATCATTACCTAGTCCAGCATCATTATTGTTTATCCATCCACTAATATCAAGATTTAATATTATTAAATCTTTATTTAATAATTTAGCTTCATTAGGGATAGATTCTTCTTCAGTTAAATTTAAATATCGTATAGTTGGAACTGTAACATCATTCCCTTGTTTACCTTCAGAGTTTCCTTCACTTATTATATAATGAGTAACTACATTACCTTCAGAATCTTTCCATACCTTCTCTATTTTAGCCCTTATCAATTGATTATAACTTGCAGTATTAGTAACACTTACTTCCTTTTTTACTTTATCTCCTGGAGTTATATTTCCAGCATTATTTTTATCAAAATTTTCTTCAATATTTATACCACCATCTGTATTTCCTGGATTATTAGTACTTCCTGTTTGAAATGCATTAGTTACACTATCTTGTGATGTAAACCATGCAAGAGTTCCACCTATTGCCCCTATCGATAATATTCCTGCTATTAATAATGCTGACACTTTCTTTTTATTCACTTTAATTTCCCCCTAAATTTATAAATATTATTTATTTTTTATATATCAAATACACTAATCAACTATCTTTAATTTTTTATTTCTAGTTTGAACCTTTGTTATTTTTGTTATTAGCATAAAAATAACAAATATTATAATTAATCCACCTATCATCAAAAGCATATTTTTTTGTATAAATATAGCTACTGCTCCCAGATAGGGTATAAATTTAACTACCTTACCTACTAAAAAACTCGAATCTACAGGATTTGGATCCTGCACATTATTTGCATCTCCCTTTGTTACAAATTTTATCCCATTAACATTTTCTATATCTATCACTCTGTGAGTTGTTACATTATCTGTACTTGAACTTCTAAAAGTTATTACATCACCTTCTTGAATATTTTGAGGTGACACCTCTTTTACAATTATCAAACCACCTACTTTTATAGTAGGACTCATGCTACCTGTTAAAACATTGTAAACTTTATACCCTAAAAAAGAAGGCGCTTGTCCTGTTTTACTCGCTCTTCCCATAATCAAAGTAATCAATAAAAGAAAAATAAGCACAGTATAAAACATTATGTTACCCAACATGTTTATAAGTTTTTTCATAATCTAAGCACTTTCACCTCTAACTTTCTTTGTATCCCTTTATAATTTTATCTAATAACTCACATATAGTTTTATCAGCAACAGTATCTTTATCATTAATATCTATATTCCAAAGTTTTTTACAAGCCTCTTCTGATACTTGAATAGCCTCTGATTTAACGTCTACCTGCAAATATTTATCTTTATATAAACCTACAAAATTTTCTCCTACTGTATTTTTATCAACCACAGCTTGTACAGATTCTAAAAGTTCATTTGTAGTCTCTTCAGCATTTAAAATTGATGTATAATAATAATACCCATCATTTCCTTTAATCCACTTTTCTGAAATATTTCCATTAATACTTGTAATTAAATTTCCTTCTTTTAAATTGAGCTTTACAACATCTTCACTAGCATTTCCCATTGAAAAAGGTGAATTTCCTTCTTTATCAATTGACCAACTAGGTGTTATATTAACTCTTACAAGAACGGGTATGATAGATTCATTTTTCACTTGAACTTTTTTATTTATTTTCTGCCCAGACCATCCCTCGCTAGGAGGTTCGAAGTCTGGTTCTTCAACCTCAATATCTATATCCCCATTTTGAAAATTATTTGTAACCTTATCCTCTGATATAAAATAAGCTGATGTTGTCCCCACCCTTATTCCAACTAGAAGGAAAGCTATTGCAACTAATGATATAAATATTCTCTTTTTCATAACTTTCCTCCTAATTAGTTATACTTACTGTTGCATCATACTTTATTGTATTTTTCTTATTGCTACTATCATAAAACAAATTACTATTTTTAAATCTATTTGTAATAACTCCGATATAATTATTGGTCAATGTGGTCATCTTTATAGTTTTTAAGCTTTTTGTACTAGACAATTCATCTTTAAAACAATTACTAACCAATTCATAATTCATTGGAACTACTTCAAATAATTCATAAGTTAGACCATAAGTTAAATTAGTAAATTCATATTCTTTATCAGGTATAGCCTCTACATTAATTTGTTCTTTTATCTCACCATTTTCATTTTTTCCTATCAACTTCAAAGTAAACGAAGTATCGTTTAAAACATCATTCTCTACAACTTTTTTAACTTTTAATGATAATGGAGCTAACTTCATTTCCACAGAAGCACCACTAATTTTTTTTAAATTATCTCCAGCATTTTTAAATAAAGTAACTGTATTAGTTTCATCTTTAATCAACTCACCATTACTGTCACACTTCAATTTACTAGGAACCGTCCACCCTTTTGCTCTAATCTTCATAGTTTTTCCTTTATCTATACAAAAATTATCCGCATTTATTTTTTCCTCTTGTCCATCATCATTTATTACATATAACTCCCAATTATTATCATTTATTTTATAATTTGTAAGTTCATCTTTTAGAGTAAGATTTTCAACCGCTACCGCAGTTCCATTAGGAGTAATAGTATTATTTGTTATCTCAAATAAAAACTCCACTTTATCCCCTGGATACAACTCTCCTATAAATCTTTCTCCACTTTGTTTTTCAAATATAATTTCTTCTTCCCTAGTTACTTTTTCAATATCTTTAGTTATATTTATATTGATTTTATTATCACTTTCATCTGGTGTAATTGGTATATCTTTAATCTGCACTTTAACACTTGCCTGTCCATCATTTCTAAGATTTGTTTCACTTTCTTTATGAGTTGCACTTGAAATAACTGTATTCTCTACTACACCATTTGTAGCATCACCATCGCTTACTAAATATTTCAACAATTCTTTGCTCTGTACAACTATAATTTCATCTACATCTAAAGACTCTAAAGCGCTTAGTCCACTTCCAATTACATTATCTTTATTTTTCTTAATAATTTCTAAATCCGAATCTTGAATCTTGTTATTATCTTTATGAACACCATCTTTATTTATTGTTACTCCAAGCATTTTATCAACAAATTCAACATTTGTAAGAGGCACATTTCCATTATTTTTTAATGAAAATTCATAATAAATAGTTTCCCCCGGATATACGTAACTATCATTTGTCAATCCTATCTTTTCGTTATTATCATTTATCAAATAAGCATTTTTACTTACTGACATTTTAGGTATAAATTTCATATTTGTTTCTATTTTTAAATTAGACTCAGCTGTATGCCTCTCCATATAAAAAAAGTCAAAATCATATAATTTATTTATCTCAATTTTAAAATTTCTACTTTTACCTCTTAACGTATAAGAAACTATCCCGTACCTTTTATCACTTTCATCTTTCTTTATTGTAAAACTCGCATCTTGTTTAGCATGTATTCCTCCTAAATCAATAACTAGCTTGCCATCTAAATAAACCCATACATCATCATCACCACTAAAATTGAAAGTTAATTCATCTTCCCCATTAAAAGAAAAACTGCTATGCGATTCTAAAGTAAAGTGAAAATTATGCCATAAAGTAAAGGTTGAATTATCTTCTTTCACAAATTCTTCGTTTCCAAATCCTTTATTATCTAAAGGAAAAAAACCGTCTTTACCACTATCAAAAACATATTTCCCTCTATCTTGTTTTTCTAATTTTAAAAATCTTGTATCATTATCTTGCACATTTAGGTTTTCAGAGCCATTAACATCTTTAAACCAATTGTTCATTATATAATAAACATATTCATAACAAGTATTAATGCTAGATATGCTTAATTGATTGCTATCGTATAATGCTTTTGCTCCTTCATATGTACCCAATCTTTCATTTTTTTCTCTTTCATTTCCTTCTTTGTTTTTTAATATCCTCTCAAATACATTTGTATAATATTGATTTCTTTTATTTCTTTCATATACTTTATTTAAATTTTCATTTAAACTTTCAGCTACTTGCTTTATCGAGCTTTGAGTGAATATAGGTTTTTTATTATTATCCAAATTCTCTGCTACCATGCCTGCCCCTAAGTACGGAAATTTTGTTAAATCTGCATCAAATAAAACATAATCCATTCTAAAATCTCTTATAGTTACTGGAAATTCTATTACATCCGCTTCATCTGATATACTCCAAACACTTAAATCATCTTCTTGGGTAGCTTGTACAATTTGAACTCCTAAAGTTGATATAATATATATAATATTTGTTATTAATAATGAAATTATTGTGAACATCCGTAGCCTTTTCATTTTATCCCCCTTAATTATATTTCAAAAAATAAAATTGTTATAAATTATTTTTTGAGCATTATTATTTTAACGTTTCTACATTTGATAATTTAGACAATAAAAAAAGCTGTATATATAATGTCTATAAAACATTATAAATATAGCCGGTTGCACTATTTTCTCCATATATTCCAAGTGCCCAAATACAGAATATATTTCATAGAATCTACATCTTATTTCCAATAATAATTTTACACAATTTTTACTATTATGTAAATATGTTTTAAAAAAATTAAGAATTTTTTACAATAAAATAATTTTAACAATAATTTATTCTATAAATACATCTAATAATATTAGTTTAGATTTTAAATTCTAATATGAAAACGATTATTTTTAATATTATAATAAATTTTATTAACATTACTTTTATTACAATACAAAAAAGCTATATCCTAGCTTAATTAACTAAAATATAGCTTTAATTGCAATTTACACTATTATAATATGCTTTTTAAATATTCTATAAACGCATCTTTAAGTTCTGGTTTTCTAAGTGCGTATTCAACTGTTGCTTCTAAGAAACCTAATTTATCTCCAACGTCATATCTTCTACCTTCAAAATTATAAGCATAAATAGCTTCCTCACTCATAAGTTCTAAAAGAGCATCTGTAAGTTGAATTTCTCCACCTTTTCCTGGCTTTGTTCTTTCTAATATTTCAAATATACTAGGTGTTATTATGTATCTACCTAATATAGCCATATTACTTGGTGCTTCATCAACTGATGGTTTTTCAACCAATCCTTTAACCTTCGTAACATTTCCTTCTATCTTTAATCCATCAACTATTCCATATTTATCAACATCTCCATCTGGAACAGTTTGAACCCCTAAAACACTTGTTTTATATTCATCATAACAGTCCATAAGTTGTCTTAAACAAGGTTTTCCCTCATTATAAACTATGTCATCTCCAAGCATAACTGCAAAAGGTTCATTTCCAACAAAGCTTTTTGCACAATAAATTGCATGACCTAATCCTTTTGGTTCCTTTTGTCTTATAAAATGAATATCTACCATATTTGAAATGCTTTTAACCATTTCTAACATTTCTACTTTTCCCTTATGCTCAAGTTCAAGCTCAAGTTCAACTGATCTATCGAAATGGTCTTCTATACTTTTTTTATTTCTTCCTGTTATTATAAGTATTTCCTCAATTCCAGATTCTATTGCCTCTTCTATAATATATTGAAGAGTTGGCTTATCAACTATTGGAAGCATCTCCTTTGGTTGAGCCTTTGTTGCAGGTAAAAATCTAGTTCCAAGACCTGCTGCTGGTATAATTGCTTTTCTTATCTTTTTATCCATACTACTACTCTCCTAAAATATAATATTATGTTTTAATATATTCTATTATTTATTATACAATCTATTTTTACATAATAAAACCATACTTATATAACATTATCATATTACTTAAACTAAAACTGTTTCTTTTAAATTAGATTCTTGCCATCTCCAAGAATCCCTACACATATCATTAATATTTTTTGTTGCTACCCAATTAAGTTCTCTATTTGCTTTAGTTGGATCTGCATAACAAACTCCAATATCTCCTGCTCTCCTTTTAACTATTTCATAAGGCACTTTTCTTCCACTTTCCTTTTCAAAAGCTTCTATAACTTCTAAAACGCTATACCCCTTTCCCGTACCTAAATTATAAGTAAAAATTCCTGAATCCTTTTTTAATTTTTCTAATGCTTTTAAATGACCTTTAGCTAAATCAACTACATGAATATAATCTCTAACACCTGTACCGTCTTTTGTATTATAATCATTTCCAAAAACATTAAGTTTTGAAAGCTTACCTATTGCAACTTGTGTAATATATGGCATCAAATTATTAGGAATACCATTTGGATTTTCTCCAATCAAACCACTTTCATGAGCCCCTACTGGGTTAAAATACCTCAAAATTGCTATATTAAAATTCTTATCAGCATTATATAAATCTCTTAAAACATCTTCTATAATAAGCTTACTCCTTCCATAAGGATTTGTAGCTGAAAGTTCAAAATCTTCTAATATAGGCATAGTTTTAGCCTCACCATAAACAGTTGCAGACGAACTAAACACAAAATTCTTAACATTATACTGCTTCATAGCTCTTAAAACATTTAATGTACTTATTAAATTATTTTCATAATATTCTAAAGGTTTAGAAACTGATTCACCAACAGCTTTAAGAGCAGCAAAATGAATAACTGAATCTATCTTATTTTCTCTAAAAATTCTATAAACCTCATTTAAATTTATTAAATCTTCTTCATAAAATTTAAAAGTTTTGCCTGTTATAGTTTCGATTTTTTCCTTAACTTCTATTTTACTATTAACTAAGTTATCCACCACTATAACATTATATCCTGCATTTAAAAGCTCAACTACAGTATGGCTTCCTATATATCCCATACCTCCTGTAACTAAAACATTCATAAATCTACCCCCATCAATTTATTAATTCCCTTAATATAACTTTATAATATTTATCTTCTATATTCAACAATTTATTGTTATTTTATAGTATTATTTTTTTAATTCTTATAATTAAAAGTCAATAAATTTTACTAAATATTTACTTGTATATTTATAAAAAACCCTCTGCTTTTATACAGAGGATTTAAAAAACTAAAATATATCTAATTAATAAATAGATGTCTCTAATTGCTGTGGAGTTATTGCATTATAGTATCTAAATTTATTTTCCACATCAGTCTTATCAAACCAATAACCTTTATTCACTAAAGTATTTCTAACTATAATTGTTATATTATTATTGTCTTTATCAATGGTAAATGTTTTTGTTTGTTTATTGTAATTTTCCCAATTTTCTAATTTAACTGTCTTACCTTCAGTTTCTACATAAACATCTACTTGTTGATAATTCATAGGAAGTAATTCCTCTATTTTGTACTGTCCTACTGTAAGATAATTAAGGCTGGTATCAGTATTTATAGATATATCTGTATTTTCACCTTTCAAATAAAAGTTTAATGTTTCCTCACTATTTCCCACTAAATTAACAGTATATTTTTCATTTCCAACTACTGATATTGAAAATTTATCATCTTTGTTGACTTCATCATCAGAAACTTTATTCCATCCACCCAAAAGCCCTTTTTCAACTATTTCTTTTTTTATTTTTATTGTTCCCTTTTTAGAAGGAATATTAACGTTTGGAATATTAAATTCTTGCTTCTGTCCATCATTATAAGTGATGTCGGCTGAAACATTTGTGTCTATATTGTCTCCACCAAAATAAGCATCTTTTAATTTCGCATTAAATGTAACTATTACTCCACCTTTGCTTTCTCCTGCATTTACCTTTATATCACCTATCTTAAATGTTATATTATTTCCAGTAACTTCTGGTTGTATATTTATAACATTCCCTTTCAAATCAGTGACCTTCCAACTCTTATCTACAATATTAAAATAATCAGTTACTATATCATTAATAGTTACATTAGTGGCTACTGTATTATTTATATCAGCCGCAATCTCATTACTGATATCAGTAAATATACTATTTACAACATCTAAATTTTCAGTATAATATTTTTCTCCAAATTTATCAGGGTCTATAACATTTTGTATTGTTTTTAAGAAATTAACAGCTTGTTTTTTTTCAGTATCACTAGCTTTTGTAAAAACACCTACGCTATAAAATTTAGCATCTATTTGATCATTATTACTAGATGTTTTATTCCAACTTGTAAAATGTTTATTATATTCATCTTTGGCAGCCGTCATATACTTTGAATCAACTCTAGTTCCATTACCACCAGAATACGATTGTGTTGGAAGTCCATCTGTAAAAAATACCACATATTTTTTAGCATCTTTTCTAGCCCCTCTCAAGGTTTCAGCTGCCCTACTAATTCCAGCCTGTGTATTGGTTCCTCCTCCTGCTGTTATAGCATTTATCGCTTTATTTATATCGTCTTTACTACTGGAAAACCCCAAATTTAAATATGAGCCTTGTCCATTATAACCACCATAATAACCATAATAATCATAAGTAACTATCGCTATCTTTACATCTGAATCTTTAGTATTTGATAATATATTATTGGCAAAATTTCTTGCAGCTTCCTTAATCTTATCAAGTTTATCATTCATGCTACCTGATTTATCTATAACCATAACAATATCAGCATTTTTAGCATCTGTTCTAGTTACCTCTCCTTCAGCTGTTAGAGTTATTTTAACTGTTTCACCATCCACTAATTCAGCTGTTTTATTTATAGTTAATCCACTTGAAGTTGTTGGAGAATTATTTTCGTTATTTTCATTTTTTATTACACTTCCATTAGCTACAACATCATCAACCTCATCTTCAACTACATCATTATCAACATTTTCTTCAGCATCATCAATAGTGCCTTCACTATTCGTATCATCAATAGCATCTTCTTGTACTGTATCATCTGCAACTTCATTTTCTATATCTTCTTTGTCTTCTTTTGCATTTTCTTCTGTCTTTTCATCTTTCTTTGTTATATCTTCTATAATTTCATTTTCTACATTCTCCTCTGTTGTTTCTTTTTCTGCTACAATACTTTCTAAACTTACATATAGTTTTGGAAAATCAATTTCTGTGTTTTCTTGATTATCTTCTGTATTTTCTTGAAGATTATAAACAAGCTTTGTTTCTGATGTAACCTCTACATTCTCTTCAACTTTTATCCCCTCTTTTACCTTTGCTGAAAAAGAAACCTCAACTTCCTTTACATTAATATCACCAAATTCAATATTTGTTTTTTCTCCATCAGTAGTTATCTTCACACTTTCTTTATCGTCAATTCCTACTACATTAATGCTATTTTCAACTAATTCAAAACCGCTATTTAATGTATATGTTGCACTAGCATTATAAATATTTATGTTTTCCTCATTATTTCCTTTTATTTTTAAGATTACTTTTAATTCATCATCTGAAATCTTTTCTCCAGTCTTACTTAAAATAAGTTTTCCATCATCTGATACAATTTCATCATTATTTAATACATCTTTTATCCTTACAGATTTAGTATCCTCAGCTTTTACAATAGATACTGGATTTATTAATCCTACTATCATTGTTATAATTAGAGTCATTATCACCGTTAATGATACTGTCTTTTTATTTTTATTTTTCATTTCAATTTAAACTCACTCCTTATATGATTTTGATTTTTTATTTATAGCCACACCAATTATAATCAAAATTCCACCAATTAAAGCCATATATTTTAACAAATTTATTTGACCTGTATATGGTAAACTAGTAGATGGCTTTTGCACATTTGAACTTGTACTATTAGCTGAGGTATTGCTACTTGTTGAATTTCCAGTATTAGTTATAGTTCCATTTCCTGTTGAATTTCCCCTATTCGTTGTAGGCTTATTGGTACTTGGTTTATTTCCATTACTAGGCTTATTACTTGGCTTATCTGTTGATGTATTACCTTTAAAATCTTTTCTTACCGCTGTAAAAATCCAATTGACTTGAGCAAATTTATTTTTATACTCATTTCCAGTGCTTGGTCCATCCAATTCCACCTTAGCAAATAATGTTGCTTCTTCCCCCGGTTTAAACGTTCCCAAGCTTATATTATCTGTTAGCTTATATTCGCCACTAGTTGGACCTACATATATAACCTTGTCATCAAAAGTTATCTTTAAATCTAGCTTATCTAATAAATCATATTCTTCCTTTTCACTTACTCTTTCTGCCCTTAAAAAAAGCTCATAACTATCCTCATACTGATTCTTTATTTCTAAAGTTCTTTCAACACTATCCCCAGGTAACATGTTGTATCTATAAAGAAACATATCCTCAGTATTTGATATATGAACCAATCCATCTGCATTTCCTAATAATTGAACATTAGGGGGAGTCAACGTACTTGCCTCCCCCTTTATGCTAATTATTAAAAGAAGTGAAAGGGTTATTAAAACTGTTTTTATAAAACCCTTCATATTCTCACTCCTTACTTGATTTCTGTTTTATTATGATATTATCTTATTTATGTTTAATATTAAAATTCTAATTACTTGGCTTAGTAGCTGCTACTGCATCTTGTCCAAGAGTTCCATATATCTCTTGTAAGTTGGCAGGAGCCCAATCTTTATATGCCTCATTAGATGATTGTATAGAATCTGCTACAACTGTTACATCAAATTCTAAATTTTTATATTCATTACCAGCCTTACTACTTAAAGTAACAGAGTCTAATAACATATTAGTGTAACTACCACCTGCCACTTTTCCTATATAGTAATAATATCCATCTTCCCCTTTAAACCAAGTTCCTTCTGCCTTAGTATCATTAAGATAATCAGTGAAATTTAATTCTATAAGACTAGTATCTAGTTTATACTCCTTTCCAGCAACTTGAATTTTTTTAATCTCAGTTCTCTTTTCATTTCCATTTTCATCTTTATCTACCTTAACAAATTTTTTCTCAAATTTAACTTTTATAAATTGATCATAATTTGCTGTACTTTTAACTCGAACATCCTTATTTGTTTCAGTTCCTGGTAACACATTTTCAGGTTTTTGGAATTCTTCCTCTATCTTTATTCCTGCATCTGGATTACCAGGTTCATCTGTTCCTGTAGTAGCAAATTGGTTTGTTACAGTATCTTTAGATGTAAACCACGCAAATGTTCCTCCAACTACTCCTGCTGTTAATATTCCTGCCAACAACAAAGCACTTAATTTTTTCTTATTCATTTTGGTCCCCCTAATTAATTTTTAATTTATATCTTAAGACTATGTCAAAACACATTTTTATATAACTATACTTTATTGAAATTTTTATTTTTTTCTTCCTCATCTATAAATTTTAATCTTTTTCTAAGTCCTGCCCCTATAACAAATAACGCCATTAAAGCCACTACAAACACTATTATTTTTGTTAAATTATTTTTCATCCAAGCCATGACAGCCCCAACTTTAGGCACAAATTTTACAACTTTCCCTATTAAAACATCTGATTGTACTGGTGATGGATCTTCTACGTTATTCGCATCCCCTTGGGTAACATATTTTATAGCATTGTTTTCATTAATTATCTCCTTTACCCTGTGTGTCGTTATATTATCAGAATTTGTACTACCAAATGTTATAATATCATTAACCTTTATCTCCTCTGGCTTTACTTCTTTGACTATCACCAAATCATTAATATTTATAGTAGGACTCATACTTCCCGTTAATACTGTAAAAAATTTATATCCAAAAAAGCTAGGCTGTACACCCTTTCTTACAGAATTTAACGAAAATCCAGAAATAGCAATTAACGTTATTAGGACTGCATAAAATATGATATTACCTAATAACTTCCAAACTTTATTTTTAGTCATTTTTCTCCCTCAACATAATTTAAAATTACTTTAAATATTTCATTATTTATTACATAAATTATTTAACATTGTTTTTATACTATCATTACTAATATTAGACCATGTTTTTTCATAAGCTTCCTTTGTTGCTTGTACAGCTTCTGCTTTTACATCTACTATTAATTTTTTTCCATTATATCTACTTTGTAATTCATCTGGTATATCGGCACTTACACTATCTAATAAAATTTCAGTACTTCCATCTTTAGGAACTAAAGTATTATAATAATAATATCCGTCTCCACCATCTATCCATTTGTTTGATTCAGATGTACTTGCATCTGCTATATTTTTACTAGCCCAGTTCAACTTTATAATATTGGTATCTCCTGCCCATGCCTTTCCATTTTCATCTACCCATCTTGGAACTATTGCAACTCTTATAAGTGTATTTACATTACCGTTATTTTTAACCTTCACCTTTTTATCATAACTTTCCCCCTTCCAATTTTCTGGAGGGTCAAATTCTTCATCTACCTCTATATCAACATCCCCAGATACAAAGGCATTTGTAACCTCATCCTTAGACGAAAAATACGCATTAGTTCCAACAACAATCCCTACAATACTAACTAACATAGCAGTCAATATTATACTTAACTTGATATTCTTTTTTGTCATACTTGCTCCTTTTCCCTATACATTATTTTATTAATTTATATGTATCACTCTTTTTTTTAATTCAAATATAAATGATTCTACTAAGTTATTTTTTTAATTATCTTCATTTCAAACTATTTATTACCTAAAAACACAATACAACTCACAACAAAACATAATAAATCATAAAATCCACATATAAAGCAAAAAGACTCTAGGTAATATACCCAAAGTCTTAAAACTTATCTCTCATAAAACACATAACATTTTTTATTCTTTCCCTCAATCATCTTTGGATTATTATTCTCTTTAAACCAAAGTCTAATCTTATTAACAACATTTAAAGTATACTTATTAACAGCTCCACTCCAAGAACCATTACTCTCCCACACAACTTTAAAATCATCTTTAACTAAACTATAAGAACCTGTTTTTCTAATCTCAGTAATAACCTCAAGTCTAATCCACTTTCCAAACCTAACTCCAATTGGTTTATCAGTGTATTGTTAAATATAGAAACACTCTCATTTCCTATCCAACAAGGCTTTCCATTTCATAAAAATACAGAAATAATTCAAACACTCTCTAAGAAAAAATACTTAAAACCAGAGTTTGATAACTTTAAATAAAATACATAAGCAAAACAAAAGTAAGGCTAATTTTTAACCTTACTCTTTTTATATAAAATATTAAACTTAAATTTATATGATCCTTATATTAGCCAATTTAAAGCTAATGCTTAAAATATTTCTAGGTAAACTAAATATAGATTAGTGCTAATTTTGAACATTTTATTACTTATTTATTTTATGCTATCTTTCTATAACTATCTTATTTCTTTTAATAAATTTACTTTTGAGCTGTACTAAAACTTGCATAACTATTTCGTCCTTTAAAACCATTATAATCCCAAAATAAACCACAGGTGATATTATTAACGAAGCTAAAATAACAATAATATAGTTACTTATTAACAGTTTTATAAATGCAAGTGATATTGCCATAACGCCAGTCGCAACTGTATATTTAATAAATGAATGATTTAAGTACTTTATATCTATAGTTTTTATTTTCACTTTTATAAAAATTCCTTCTACAATAACTAAAAAAGTCTCTGTTATAACCCATGCTATAGCAGCCCCCATATATGAAAATTTAGGTATTAATATTATGTTAAGCACTACACTTAATATGGCTGACATAAACTGTATATTAAATGCTAATTTTTCTTGTTTATGTGGTAAAAGAATTTGTTGAACCTGCCATGCCCCTATACATGTTACCAATGTTATTATACTTATAACCTGTAATGAATACATTGCTGGTAAAAATTCTTGTCCACCTAAAAGTAGAGTTGCTTCTTTTGCCAAAAACATAAGCCCTATGAAACAAGGTAATCCTAATAAGTAAATATAGTTTATTGATTTTTGAACAATTGTTTTATATTCTTCATAATTATTTTCTGCTAAGTATGCTGTTCTTGGTATAAATACAGTTATCAAAGAATTTACAACATTAGTTCCTACTCCTAACAATGTTTTACTTCTAATATAATATGCTAAATCTCTTTGAGATATTGTTCCTAAAAAAGTTTGATCTAATTGAGTATACAAAGCAATTATTAATGTAGTCATAAAGTAAATTTTTAATTCTTTTACATAATGCCAAAGTTTAAATTCATATATTTTTTTATCAATATATTTTTTTGTATTTAAATAATTTAATACATTATTAAATGATAATCCAAATACGTTAATAAATGCATATACTAAATAATGCTCTCTCTCTTTTATCATTACAAAAATAAGAATTATACTTATTATCTTAAGCAATAAATTTCTAATAGCTATATATCCATATTCCTCTATGCCTTGATAAAACCAATCTATAGAAAATATATTTAAAACTATAGTAATTATCATCATTGCATAAAGAGCTAAGTCCTCTTTAAATATAGAAATATTTAAAATAATTAATAAATAAACTCCTATAGATACTATTGATAAAATCCCTTGAATTAAAAGTAAATTCCAAAATGATGTAGATAATTTTTTTCTATCATTTCTATTTCTAGCTATCTCCCTTATCCCATATCTAGGTATTCCAAATGCTGCAAATAATGTAAACCACGTAACTACAGATGTTGCATAGTTAACCTTTCCTATATTTTCAGCTCCCAAAACAAAAGATAGATATGGTGCTGTTACAAGCGGAAAAATCATATTAACAATAGTGAGCACAAGATTATATATATAATTTCTCTTCATAGATTTAACTTTCATAATTTCTCCTTCAAATATTTACATTACTTTAACCTATATATAAATATTTTTTATCACTAACTAAATAAATACAATAACTTTAATGCTAATATATTATTGTTTCAAAAATAAAAAATAAGCATCAACTTAAATACTATAAATTTTTTAGTTGTTATTTAGGCAAATTTATCAATACTACGATTATAATATGAATTGAATTCATATAGGAATATAATACATATTTTTTAAAATTTAACCTATAAATTGCCTTTTTACTTAGTTTATATTAATCTTACTTTTATTCTTATATCCACAATCATAAGTACACTTTAAAACAAATTCAGTAGTGATTTATCAAAATTTATTTCATTAGCGTTATTATATACACCTAATAGATCAACTAATAAATTTTGATAACCTTTTGCCTTTATATCTTCTCTCATAGTATATTTATCTGCTAATTGAGTTATTAATTCATGTTGATTATATAAATTAATATACATTAATTTTTCACTTAAAATTTTAGGATTCTTTAATTAATACCCTTAGATTTTTTAAATACCTTTTTACTGCACTTTCAGGTAAAGTTTGTATCTAATCATTTGCCTATACTATAGTCCCTCTTTAATTAGACTAAACAGTACTTCATTATCCTTAACATATTTTTTTATTTTAATAATCATATATTTCTGTTCCCTTACTTTACTCTTCTATATTATTATAAATGCCACTCAGTTCATCTGATCATTCTTATGATTTATATATAACAAAACATTTACTACATACTTATCTAATTCAACCATCTTAATTTTACAAAATTTTTTTTGTATTTTTAAAATATTCTATTTTACTATATTGCTTTACCCAATCAAAATTTTCTAAAGCATATTTTCTCATTTTATTACTTATATCTTTTCCCTTAAGATTATCATAAAACCTTATAACTTTTTCTATATCTATAGGTTGATCATTAGAGGGAAATCTTAATATAAACTCCTCACTATTTAAAAAACCAGGGTCTTCTATGGCTGATATAAAAGGAATACCTCTAGCACAATATTCTCTAGATTTTAAAGGTGCCTTAGAAAATATATTATCTCTATGATCTGCTAATGAACCTATTGCTAAATCTGCATTATCAAAATAATGGTCTAGCTCACTTCCTATTTTACTTCCTATAAATTTAATTTTATCTTCTAAATTATATTGTTTAACCAAATCATTTAAAAACTGTACTTCTTCACCATTACCTATAAAATTTATATTAATCAATCTTTGTCCACCTTTTTTATAGTAGTCTTTTAATCCTTCTATGATTCTATCGTAACCATTAGTTTTTCTTATATAAGATACAGCAATCATATTTATAACATTATTATCAAAGCATCTATTTAAAAATTTAATATTTTTACTATTAACACAGTTATCTGTAAATATAGTATTTATTCCAAATATTTTTTCTTTTTTAACCGATGAAATTACTATTGTTGTAACATATTTATGAATGAATCTCCTAAAGAATCTATCTATACTTCTCCATTTGAATGTTAATTCATTATCATACGGAAAAGTTGGTATTTCTATAAATATTTTTATTTGCTTATTATTTAACTTCTTAGCAAACTTAATAAATGACCAATCAAACAAAGGATATCTCATATAAATACATTCAATTTTATTTATAGTAATAAAATTGAATAAATTTTTGTATTTATTAAATTTTATATTATGCTTGTTTTTAAAACTATTTATTAATCTTTTATCACTTCCATCAAAGTAATAAAACTCATTATCTTCTATAAATGTAAAATGAACTTCATTTCCTAATAATTCAATTGCACTAACTTGTTCCGAAATTTTCTTTTTTATTCCAATAAACTGTTTATCACTATTAATATATGATAAATATAAAATTTTCATATAAAGCTCCTTAATTCCACCTATCATTTAACAATATATTAAAGTATCCTAAAATATAAATATATAATTTTTATCTAGTCATATATTTATATTTTTATTCACTTAAACTTTTCAAATAAATTTACATTTAATCTTCCAGTAAAAGTTTCTATACGCTCTAATAAAATGATATTTAGATATAATATCAGCTAATACATATAACATTATTTTAATAAATTTACTATTTCCTTTATAAAATTCTTTTATTTTATTAGCTCTAATATAATTATTTAATCCACTCTCATTAAGTGAAACATCACAAATATACTTTTCTGTTGCTTCACTTAATATTTCTTTTTTATATAATTTAGATATAAGCATAGATGTTTTAAATTGCACAAAATCATTACTTTTAGAAATTCCATTTTTTCTCACCCTATAAAATAACAATTGCTTATTTAAATTTTCTACCTTATATCCATTATTTATTATTCGACATATTAAATCATAGTCTTCTGCTGCAAAAATATTCCTATACCCATTGATTTTTTCATTTACTATAATATCTTTTCTAATCATAAGAGTAGGATGAAAAAACTCATTACCTATTTTCATTTTTTCTTTTATCTTATCAAACGATGTTAATATGCTGTTTTTAATAAATCTATCTATCTGATTCCCATATTCATCAATATAAAACACATCTGTTCCTAATAGTGCTATATCCTTATTTTTACTCATATACTTATATTGCTCTTCTATTCTAGAATTTAAAGATATATCATCTGCATCCATTCGAGCGATAAATGTCCCTCTAGCCACTTTTAATGCTTTGTTTAAACTATTAGGTAATCCCATATTTCTATCATTTTCTATAATTACTATTCTATTATCATCTATACTTTTAATATAATTATTTAATATTTTATTATTAGGATTATCTAAAACTATTATAAATTCAAAATTTCTAAAACTTTGATTTAATATAGAAAATATTGACTTTTCTATGTGCTCTACTTCTTCATTATAACTACTCATTATTATTGAAACATCAATATCACTATTCAATTTTATTTCCACCTTTATTATTATTTTTAAGCTTTAAAATACTTGGTATTATTAACATATAAAAATTAGTTGTCTCTACGGCTACAAATATATTTTCAAAGCAACTCCCCACGATAAGTATTAAGCATATACCTATTAATAAAAACTTATATTCTGATAGTGAAATTCCTAACCCTATTTTGAATAAATTCACTAAAATAAATATATATAAGACCAATCCCATAAATCCCAAGTTATATAACATTCTAAAATATTCATTATGCATAGAGTATCCAATTCCATAATATGTTTCGCTTCCCCATCCTAAACCTACAATAAATGCCTTTTTTATGGTAATCCATTCTTGAAATACTTTACTCCAATTATACAATCTCCACTGAAATGAATTCATTTGACCACCACTTAGCTGATAATTAACATTAAAACTTCTAAAGTTTAATAAAAATTCTTTATTCATTATTAATAAGCTTCCTATAGATATACCTGCAAATATAAATATACCTAAGAGAAGATATTTTTTTGTAGATTTATTTTTTATAGATTTTTTATAAAATATAATAAAATATAAGCAAATTATAACTACTAAGCTAGACATTGCTGTCTTACTTCCACAAGCTAATAATAATAATATATTAATTAAAAAAAATATATATATAGCTACTTTTTTCCATAATTCCATGCTTTTAAATAAATAATATATGGATAGAACTATTATTCCAACTAAATAAAACGAATAGAAATTTCCATGGGAAAACATCCCTCTAAATTGACTAAACTTACTAATATCAGAGATTAGTAAACCTAATGATATAAAATTTATAATAATTGAATATCTAAATATGGCTTTTATTAATTTTATATCTTTTCTTATATATACTATATACATAATTGGTAGCAATAATATTAATCTTATATATGGCGTGATTATATCTATATTACATGTGTCATACCAAAACAACATTGTAGATATTACTGATATTAAAATTAATGCAATAAAAATTCTTACTATCTTTATGTCATTTTTATTAAGTATTATCTGCTTTGTAGCAATTATTTTTACTACACTCCATACACTTAAAATTATTAGGAATATATATCTTATTGAATTTAATCCGCTAATTCCAGCTAAATATGTTAAAAATCCAAAATAAAAATATAATAGCCTTATCATTGTTCTCTCTCCTATATGTGTTTTAGATTACTTCGAATATATCGTAATTAATCTTTTAATATGCTCATCTTCTGAAAAATAATTTAAATACTTTTCTCTACATCTTATACTTAATATTTTTTTTAAATTACTATTGTTTTTTAACATTAAAATACTATTGGCTATTTCATTAATATTACCAGGATTAATTAATACTCCATCTTCCTGATTAGTTATTATTTCGGGAATCCCTCCTACATTCGTTGCTATACACGGTACTCCATATGACATTGATTCTAATATTCCCATTGGAATACACTCATTATATGATGGCAAAATAGATGCAAAACAGTCTTTAAATAACTTTTCTTTATCCGAAACCCATCCTAATATTTCTACTTTATTATTTAGGTTGTTTTCTTCTATTTTCTGTTTAATTAAGTCAATTTCATTGCTTGTACCAGCTAATACAAATGTTATATCCTCATCCCTCAACATCCTAATGGCATCAATCAAATCAAATGTTCCTTTTTCTTTAGTTAACCTAGATAACATTAAAACTTTCTTAGAGTTATGGTTATATATATAATCTACTTTTGGAGTAAAATTGTGTAATATAACACTATCTATATTACTTACCTTTTTTAGTTGATCTTTTATTTCTTGATTTAAAGCAATAATATTACTAGCTTTTTTTAATACCTTCTCTATCTGTTTTCTCTTACTTTCAGTTTTAATTACTTCTGTCAATTCAGATGCATGAAAGTGTATGATTATTTTTTTATTTAATATTGATGCTAAACCTATAAAATACTTCTTTCTTGCCAAACTTCCACCTAAACCTAGATGAACATGAACAATATCAACCTTTTTAGTAGTTAAACATATTGTATATCTAATTAAAGATATTACTGCCTTATATAGTTTTTTAATCTTACTTCCCTCGCATCCAGTTGATATATAAACTACTGAACATTTAGTATTATAAACATTACTTTCTTTATAATTTTTAATTACTGTCGTTATTCCACCTTGTAACTCCAATGGACCTATCATCAAAATATTCATTTTAAATCCCCATCCACTTTATATCTGATATTCATTTTTTTACACTCATATATTTTAGTATCAACTAAAAATCTATACCAATATGCTTGCATAAATGCATAAATTTTCCCTTCTTTTCCATCTAAAAAGCCAAATCTAAGATAATACCTATAAAAATAATACATATATGAACGTAATCCCATAGGTATCTTATAATAAATTTTTACTTTAATTAAAGTCTTCAAACTATTGTGAGATTGATGCGTTTTTTCACTATAATAATCCATAGTTTCTTTAGATGAATACCAATTATGCTTATTTATCCAAGATTCAATATTCTTAAAATCTAAATGTAATGAATCATTCTTTAATTCAATTATTTTTCCTGAGGGAACAACTATATGCTCGTCCATCGACCGTTCTTCCATATATCCCTTTCCATTTTTATATACAATTAACTTTTTCCATGGATAAACACCTCCATGATATAAATCTTTACCTAAAAAATTTTTCTTGAATCTTACTACTATTCCATTAACATTACTTTCCATATTTTCTCTGCATATTTTGTCTAATTCTTTTGCTGATTCCTCAGTCAATCTTTCATCTGCATCTATCCTAAAAATCCACTTAGTTTTTATATTAGATGTTTCAATGCAGTACTTATATTGCTTTGCATGGTTAATAAATTCATGTTGGATAATTTCTGCACCTAATTCTCTTGCTATTTCAATAGTTCTGTCATCACTAAAGCTATCAATAACTATAATCCTCTTAACTATACCTTTAATTGAATTTATACAATCAGAAATATTCATTTCTTCATTTTTAGTTAATATAATTGCTGTAATATCTGCCACTAAATCACCACCTTTTCAAGCTATTTATATATAATTTCCTAAAAACCATTCATAAGCTAATTTAATTCCATCATTTAAACTAACTTTATGTTTCCATCCAAGTCCATGTAATTTTTCTACCGTAGTTAACTTTCTTGGTGTTCCATCTGGCATTTCTGTATTAAATATAAGGTTTCCTTTAAATCCAACAACATCTTTAACTGTTTCTGCCAATTCTCTTATTGAAACTTCCTCTCCTGTTCCAATATTCACATGTTGCTCTCCATTATAGTTTTCCATTAAGAAAACACAAGCATCTGCCATATCATCAACATATAAAAACTCTCTAAGTGGGGTTCCTGTTCCCCATATTTCAACTGTTTCACTATTATTCATTTTAGCTTCATGGAATTTTCTTATAAGTGCTGGTAACACATGAGAATTTTTTAAATCAAAATTATCATTTGGTCCATAAAGGTTTGTTGGCATACAACTTATAAAGTTATCTCCATATTGTCTTTTAAAGAACTTACACATTTCAAGACCTGCAATTTTTGCAACTGCATAGGCTTCGTTAGTTTCTTCTAATGCTCCTGTCAAAAGATATTCTTCTTTAATTGGTTGTTTTGCCATCTTTGGATATATACAAGTGCTTCCTAAGAATAAAAGCTTTTTCACTTTAAAATCATGAGCACTCTTTATTACATTATTTTGTATCATTAAATTTTCGTATATAAAATCTGCTGGATAAGTATTGTTAGCATGAATTCCCCCTACCCTTGCAGCAGCTAGAAAAACATATTCTGGCTTTTCTTCTTCAAAAAATCTTCTTACTTGTTCTTGATTTGTTAAGTCTAACTCACTATGAGTTCTAGTAATTATATTGTTAAATCCTCTATTTTTTAAATTTCTAACTATAGCACTACCAACTAAACCTTTATGCCCAGCAACGTAAATCTTACTATCTTTATTCATTATGTTAACCTCTTTTCCTATAAAATGTTTATTCTAATACTGTTGCTGCAACTTCTTTTAAACCTTGGCTTTGTTTAAATTCTTCCGAACCAATTCCAGCTATTTCTTTCATATCAGAATCAACCATCATTGAAACTAAGTTACTAAAACTAACTTTTCTTTCCCATCCAAGCTCTGTTTCAGCTTTAGTGCAGTCTCCCCATAAAAGTTCAACCTCTGCTGGTCTAAAATACCTTGGATTTACATCAACAAGTAAATCTCCTGTTTCTTTGTTATATCCTTTTTCATCAACTCCAGTGCCTTTCCATTCTATTTCAATTCCAACTTCAGCAAATGCGAGTTCAACAAATTCCCTAACTGTATGAGTTTCATTAGTTGCTAAAATATAATCTTGTGGTTTTTCTTGTTGAAGCATAAGCCACATTCCATAAACATAATCTCCTGCAAATCCCCAATCTCTTTTTGCATCAAGATTTCCTAAAGATAATTTTTCTTGCTTTCCAGTTATAATAGACGCAACTGCTCTTGTTATTTTTCTAGTAACAAAAGTTTCCCCTCTTCTTGGTGATTCATGATTAAATAAAACCCCATTACAAGCAAACATATTATAAGATTCTCTATAGTTTACTGTTATCCAATAAGAATAAAGCTTTGCAACTCCATATGGACTCTTAGGGTAGAAAGGTGTTTTTTCACTTTGAGGTGCTGTATTTGGAAGCCCTCCAAAAAGCTCTGATGTTGATGCTTGATAAAATTTACATTTAACTCCACTTTCTCTTATAGCATCTAAAAGTCTTAAAGTTCCTGTTCCTGTAGCTTCTGCAGTGTATTCTGGCACTTCAAAAGATACCGCAACATGAGATTGTGCTGCTAAATTATATATTTCAACTGGCTTTATTTTTTCTATTAATCTATTTAGATTAGATGAATCAGTTAAATCTCCATAATGTAAAAATAAAGTCTTATTTCCTATCTCAGGATTTTCAAATAAATGATCTATTCTGCTTGTATTTATAGTACTATGTCTTCTAACTATTCCATGAACCTCATATCGCTTTTTTAATAAAAGTTCTGTTAAATAAGATCCATCTTGTCCTGTTATTCCTGTTATTAACGCTACTTTTTTCATTTAATTTCCCCCTACATTAAGCTGCTTCTTCTGATTTTTAACAATATCCAAATCAGATTTATCTATTTCTAATATATTGGTTTTATATTTATTGATAGCAACTTCTTTAGTTATATTTCTTTCCAAATATACTCTTCCATTGATACCTAATGATTTTATACTTTGTTTATTTTCTAATATATAATTTATCTTTTCATATACTTCTTCATAATTTCCTGGCTCTATACAAATTCCACAATTACATTCTTCTATGATTAACCTTGCTTCTGAACCTTTATCTAAAACTCCAATTATAGGCTTTCCACTTGCCATAACTCCATAAAGTTTACTAGGTACCGAAACCCCTTTTATTCCTTTAGCATTTACAACCCAATGTATATCTGCTGAATTAAGAGAATAATTTAAATCTTCCTTAGGTTGATATGGTATAAACTTTACGTTTTCTAATTTATTTTCTATTGAATATTTCTCTATTTCATTCTTTACAGTACCATCCCCTACAAAAACAAATACAACATCTTGTCTATTTTTAAATTTGCCTATAACTTTTATTAAATTTTCCAAATCATAATAAAGACCTATATTGCCTGAATACATAATTATAAATTTACCTTGTAGGTTATACTTTTCTTTAAATTTCTTTACTTTAATATTTTCTTCAGAAAGTGGATATATTTCTTTTTCATTTATCCAATTATTAACAAAAGTATTGTATGGAACCTTTTTAGAATTTTTAAATCTATTTTTTAAGGTTTCTTGCATATCACGTCCAACTACAATAACTTTATCAGCTACCTTACAACTAAATTTATCAGCACTCATTGCTAAGCTTAATACTAATTTATTTTTTGAATACCCTACTGCCATTGTCTGTTCAGGATTAAAGTCTTGTATATTATATATAAGTTTTCCACCTTTAAGCCATTTTCCTAAAACACCCAATACACCTCCAAGTATTGGTGGCTGAGATATAGTAAATATATAATCTTGCTTTTCAAGTCTTAAAGTTGCTACTATTGAATTTAAAAAATAAGCTGATAAATTTTTTATTCTGCTTAGTTTATTTGCTTTAGTAAACTCAGGGACCCTAACTCTTATAACCTTTATTCCATTGATATTCTCTTTATAAATCCGTTGTATTTTATATTTTTCTTCAATTTTTCCACTATAACTAGGAACAACACATATAACTGTAATTTCAAAATCTTTAGCTAATCCTTCTGAAAGTTCTGTTAATATTTGACCAGTTGAAGCTACATCAGGATAATAATAATGAGCATATATTAATAATTTCTTTTTATTATGCATTTTTTAATTCCTTCACATTTGATATATTAGATTTTTTACCAACTATTATCTTCCCGTTACATTCAATAACATAAACATCATCAACATCATTCAATATAACGTCATTATTCTCACTAACTATTAAATTATTCTTAGCTTTTAGGAAAGATATATTATCACCTAATCTAATATTTCCATTAATATCTTTTTCTCTATATCTCTCTATTGCTTCCCAACTTCCAACATCATCCCATTCTATATCACTTGGAATTACATATATATCATTAGACTTCTCTAAAACTGCATAGTCTATGGAGATTGCTTCTGTATTTTTATAATTATTATTTATAAATTCTTGTAACTGTTTTTCTTCAATATTATTAATATCATTTAGAGCTTCAAATGTATCTGATGAATACTCTTTGATTTGCCTTATTATATTTTCTATGCTCCATAAAAACATTCCACCATTCCAAAGATAACTTCCTTCATTTAAATACTTTTTTGCTGTTTCTTTGTTTGGCTTTTCCACAAATGCTTCAACCTTTATAACTTTATAATCATTTATTACTTGTTCATCTTTTCCATACTTTATATAACCATAACCTGTTTCTGGGCGTGATGGATTCATTCCTAAAGTTATAATTGCATTCTTGTTTTCTCTAACATATTTATTTGCATCCTTTATGATTTTTCTAAACTTATCTTCATTTTTTATTAAGTGATCTGATGGAAATACCACCATATTTACATCTTTAAAATATCTTTTTATAATAAGTGCTGATAATGCAATACATGGAGCGGTATTTCTTCCCTCTGGCTCAACTATTATGTTTCTATCTTGTAGTTCTGGTAATTGTTCTTTCACTAAAGAAACATAGCTTTCTCCAGTACAAACAAATATCCTATCCATAGGTATTATTTTTTTTATTCTATTTACAGTCATTTGAATCATGGTTTCTTCACCAATAAGATTTAAAAACTGCTTTGGCTTTTTTTCTGTTGATAAAGGCCAAAATCTTGTACCCTTACCCCCTGCCATTATTAACGCACATAACATATAAAATTACTCCTTTTAAACTTCTATATTATTGTTGCTGCAACTTCTTCTAAGACTATTCTATCTATTAAATTGATTACTGCTTGTCTTCCAACTGAATAATAATCTAAAGTTCTATTCTTTATATCATCTATGCTATAACAATTTCTACCGTCAAATATTATTGGTGTATTCATAAGTTCAACATATTTATCTAAACTTAAATTCTTTATTTCATCCCATTCTGTAAATATAAATACCATATCTGCATTATCTAATGCTTCTTCTGGAGTTTCTTTATAGTCAACTTCTGTTGGAAATAGTTTTTTAAAATTATTTACTCCAACTGGATCATAAGCTATTATCTCTGCATCTTCATCTAAAAGTCTTCTTATATTAGGTATTGATGGAGCTTCTCTTAAATCATCAGTTCCTGGTTTAAATGTTAATCCTAAAACAGCTACTCTCATACCTTTTAAACTACCAAATCTTTGTTTAGCTTTTCTAAATAGCTTGTACTTTTGATTTTCATTAACTTCAATAGTTGCTTTTATAGTTTTAAGTTCATATCCATTATCATTTGCTAACCAATGAAGTGCTTTTGTATCTTTTGGAAAACATGAGCCTCCATATCCAAGACCTGCATTTAAAAATTTATCTCCTATTCTCTTATCATAGCTCATTCCTTTTGCTACATCCTCAACGTTAGCTCCAACTAACTCACAAAAGTTTGCTATTTCATTCATAAATGAAATCTTAAGAGCTAAAAAATCATTTGAAGCATACTTTATCATTTCTGCTGATCTTCTATTTGTTACAATTATTGGCTGATTAAATGGTTCGTATATACTTCTTAATATCTTTTTAGCATTTTTAGATTCAACACCAATAGCTATTCTACTTGCCTTTAATGTATCTCTAACTGCTGTTCCTTGTGCTAAAAACTCTGGATTTGAAGCAACTTCTATATTTATATCATTTACTTTATGCTCTTTTAAAAAAGCTTCAACTTTATCATTTGTTCCTATTGGAACTGTTGATTTTACAACAACTAAACAATCCTTCTCTGCATTTTCAGCTATTTGTTTGCAAACCTGAAACACATAATCTAAATTAGCCGAACCATCTGCCCGCTCCGGCGTTCCAACTCCTATAAATACAACATCTGCGTCTTTATATGCATTTTTATAATCAGTTGTAAAATCTAATCTCTTAGCTTTATAATTCTTTTCTAAAAGTTCATCAAGTCCTGGTTCATATATAGGAGACATCCCCTTTTTCATAATCTCCACCTTTTTTTCATCTATATCTACACAAGTTACATTATGTCCAACCTCTGAAAGACAAGCACCTGTAACTAAGCCAACATATCCTGTTCCTGCTACCACTAATTTCATGTTTTCCCCCTTAACTTGCACTTTTATCACCCAAAAGTACAAAAACTGTTTTAAATATAAGTTTTATATCGATAATTAAATTTCTCTCTTCTACATATTTAATATCAAGATTCATCCAATCTTCAAATCCAATATTATTTCTTCCATAAACTTGCCAATAACATGTAAGTCCCGGCTTAACACTTAATCTCTTTAGCATCCATGGCTTAAACTGTTCAACTTCTTTTGGTAAACTTGGCCTTGGTCCAACCAAACTCATCTCACCCTTTAAAACATTTATAAGTTGTGGAAGTTCGTCTAAACTTGTTTTTCTTATAAACTTTCCAACCTTAGTTACTCTAGGGTCATTTTTCATTTTAAACATTGGGCCTGATCTTTCATTCTGTTTCAACAAATTTTCTTTAAGCTCTTCAGCATTGTGAACCATACTTCTAAATTTATACATTTTAAACTCTTTTCCATTTTGCCCAACTCTTTTTTGTGAAAAGAATATACTTCCCTTTGAATCTTCTATTTTTATAAGAATAGCCACAATTATTAATATTGGACTTAAAACTATTATTCCAACAATTGCTCCAACTATATCAATAAATCTTTTTAAAATTAAATACCACTTTGATATATTTGAATCTTCAAAATTACTCTCTAATTGAATACTTGAATTATCCAATACTATACTTGCTGCTATTTCATCTTTAGCATCTTCACTAATATGCTCTTGCACCTTTTATCCCCCTTACTTAAACCCACTCCTTATATTTTCACTTTTGTTTACTAATTTTAAGGTACAATAACTTTTAATATCCCCTTAAATTCAAATTAATTAAAATTTTACCCTAAAGCCTTTCCTAAAGACATTACTTTCTTTTTCTTACTCTTTTTATGTTTTTTATTTTCATTTTCATGGTAATGAAAATAATTATTTTTGCTTTCTTCTACCCCATTAAAAACTGTTCCTATAACATTTGCCTTTACTTTATCCAAAAGCTTTTTAGCATTTATGACATTATCTTTTTTAGTTTTTTTTGCTTTAACCACAAGTATCGTGCCATCTACTTTGGTTGAAAGAATTTGTGCATCAGTAACTGCTAAAACTGGAGGCGTATCAAAAATTATATAATCATAAATTGGCCTAAGCTGTTTTATTAAACTTTTCATATTCTTTGATCCCAACATTTCAGATGGATTAGGTGGCAAATTTCCTGTTGTTATAACATCTAAATTTTTAGAAATATTTCTTATAACACTATCTATTGAAGCCTTTCCCACTATTACTTCAGAAACTCCCATTCCATTTGATATTACAAAACGTTTATGAATAGATCCTCTTCTCAAATCACAATCCATAAGTAATACTTTCTTTTCATTTTGTGCTAAAGAAAGCGCTAAATTCCCTGCCGTTGTTGTTTTTCCTTCCCCAGGCTCTGAACTTGTTACAACTATAGTTTTTAGACTTTCATTAAAAGCTGAATACTCAATATTGGTTCTAAGTGTTCTATAACTCTCCGCCGCCATTGACATTGGCTTTTTTTCAACTATAAACATATTTTCCTCCCTAAATTAATTATTTTGTTTCTGTAAGTGGAATATTTCCTAGCACAGGAATATCTAATGTTTTTTCCAAATCATCTTTATCTTTAAATGAATTATCTAAATATTCAAGTAAAAATACCACTCCAATACTTACCATAAGACCTAAAACAAAAGCTATTGCAATGTTCATTTTTTTATTTGGCGAAACTGGTGTTTGAGATACTTGAGATGCTTCTACAATCTGTATATTTCCATTTGGTATAAGCATTTTAGCTTCTTGTATAAAAGCAGTTGTTATTACTTGAAGCACATTATTAACTTGATATGGGTCATTTCCCTTGTAACTTATTTTAATTATCTGAGTATCATTATTTGAACTTACGGTTAAATTATTAATTACTTCTTCTGAAGTTAAATATATTCCATTTGCCCCTAGTGCATTAGCTATCAAATCATTAGTTTTAACAAGTTCAACATAAGTTTTTACAAGTTTTTGATACATCTGTATATCGTTATTACTATAATCTCCATTAGCTTCTGTCTGTTCTTTTCCTATGAAAAGCTTAGTTGATGATTCATATTCCGGTTCAATAATATAAAAAGTAAAAAAAGCTGCAACCACTGTTGTAAGTGTCGTTATTACAACTATCATTTTCCATTTATCTTTTAAAACACGTACTATATCATCTACCCTTATCACTTCTTCTTCCATTTTATTATCTCCTAATTGAAAAATTTGCATTTTAATATCTTTATTTGCATTATTATATTTAAATAATTATTAATATAAATAAATTTTTTAAATAAAAATTATAAATATTCAAATTTCATTCACCATTTCACCCCTCCAAATTACATTTATAATAAAATTATACTGTTAATACATATTTTTTCTACTTTTATAATTTGACAAAATACTTGTTTTTGTTTTATTATTTTTTCCTTATTTAGTATTATTTTTCCAAATTATTTAATTTAAATTATTTTTTAACTTTTTTTATATTTTTTAGTTTTTTTATTTAAAATAAATTTGTAATTAAATCTATATTTTTATAATTTATTGAAATTATTGTAATATAAAACTTTGTTAACTTTTTATTAATTTCTATTAACTCAAAAAAAGGCCTTAGAAAAATATATCTAAGACCTTTAAAACTTATTTTGTATATGAAATTTTGCATAAATATCAATTATTATTCCCAACTTCTTATATCTTTAAATATATAATCATGCAAGCTTGTAACTGTCGTTTCTTCATCAAAATCCAAATAATAAACTCCATCTATCATTGTGCCATGACAATCTTTATCCATTGGAAATCTTTCTTGCTCTATATTTACATTTCCCATTTTCGCTACTGCCGTTCCAATACTTAATATTTCTGTTGCATCCATGTTAGTTTCGATTAATGGCAATATTTCATTTAGAAGATTAGGCCATTCTTTTACTGATGTATCTTTTATTTTTTCAAAAACTTTAGTTAAAACAATTCTTTGTCTCTCTGTTCTTTTATAATCATTACCTTCAGTATATCTGATTCTAGTATACGCTAAAGCTTGAGTTCCATTTAAATTATATATTCCTGGTACTTTTATAGTTTCTGCTTTTTCATTAGTAAAACTATTTATGCTGTTTATATAGTTTGCTAAGTACGGAATTTCATCTTGCGTTATACTAACTTCAACTCCACCTAAAATATCTATAATTTTTTGAAGACCACTAAAATTTACACTTGCAAAGTCTTTAATGTTTAAATCAAAATTATTATTTAAAGTTTGTATTGCAAGTTGCGGACCACCATATGCATATGCATGATTTAGTTTATCCTTACTTTTACCTATTATATTTACATAGGAATCTCTCATAATAGATGTAAGCTTTATTTTACTATTATTTCTATCAATAGTTAATATCATAATAGAATCTGATCTTCCATCATCCCCCTTTACTGCATCAACTCCAAAAAGAGCTATATTTTGTATATTAGAATAACTACTAAGTTTTTTATCAGTTTCAGGATCTATTGCTAAATTATTAATATCAATATCTACAGTCTTTATTTTTTCAAAAAAAGAATACCCATATATTGCAGTTGCTCCAATTCCACACAAAATAATAAGCAAACATACCGAAAAACCTACAAAAATCCTATTTTTCTTTCTAGTTTTTTTCATTTAATATCCTCCTATGTTTCTAGAAAGCTTTTTGTTTTATTATTTTTACTTTCCCCTTAAATATCTTTAAAAGTTCCTTTATTTCCTTATTAAAAGTAATAAAATTCAAAACTATAAGAATGCTTAAATAAGCAAGTCCCCCAACTAACCAATTAAAATTATTAGATAGAGTTAAAAAGCTTACAATTAAAACCAAAAGATAAATAAATTCTTTCTTAGTCATGGTTAAATATCCAAAATCTTTGATAGAGTAAATATACCATGTTATAAATGCAAGAGTCGTTGCAACTGCAATAGCCTCTGGTGTTTTTGATATGACCATAGCAATCGTATTATATACTGCTGAAATTAGAACCATAAAGAATACTACTTTAACATATCTTTTTTCATTTTTTCTAGCCTTATATAAATTTACATAAAGTGCATTTATAACAATCATATAAGGATATGCTGCAAAAGATATTGCTATTATATTAAGAGCTGGTATATATTTTTTTATCATAATAGACACAATAGCTGCAAAAGCAAAATATCCAAGACTTGCAAATCCACCTAAAATTAAAAAAGCATTTTTAAGTTTTTTAACTTCTTCCTCTTTTTCTCCCTTAGATAGATAATTATAAAATGTTACAGACACCGCGCTAACTAAAAGATTTATTATGTTTAACATAGATATTGCAAAAGAATAATAAGCAAAAGAATCTACATCAAAAAATAATTTTATAAACCATCTATCAATAGCATAAAACATCATAACCGATAGATTTCCTAAAAGAATGAAGAATCCTACTTTAATATTTTTTAAAGCTTTTAAATCATACTTAGCTTTTATTCCCCTTGTTGATTTATAAAATCTATATTCTAAAAATAAAAAAGCCATTCCATTAGCCACTAAAGTTGTTAAACAATAAAAAATCTTATTTTCACTTCTAAAAATTAAAGCTAAGAATATATTTAATAAAAGGTACATCAAAGTATAAACATAAGAAACCTTTACATAATCTTTAAATTGTCCTGTAGCTTGATAATATAATTGATGAAAAGAATATGTGTTAACAGGAATTATACTAAGGGCTATTAAAAACATTATTACATCATTATTAACAAAAGCAAAAATTAAAAATATAGCAGTTACTATTGCCTGCATAAGCAAAAATACTTTATGCTCTCCTTTAAGTTCTGCTTTATCAATTTCATTTGAACTTTTTCCACCATATTTTATATACATTCCATCTACGAAACCAAAATGCAAAAAACCTATATATGATATATAAAAAGCATAAGTTTTTACAAAAGAATAAGATTCCACAGATAATATGGCTGGTACAACAAACCCTATTATTATCCCTGAAATCATACTTAAAAAATTTGCAGAAAATATCCTAAGAATACTATTTTTCAGACTCATAACTTCTCCTTTTAATACCATTTTTAAATTTGTAAACTTTTTATTTTAAACATATTTAATATTTTTATACATATAATTACTTTAAATCATTTTTTTATATTATTCAACAAATATATTTAAAAAAGTTTTATTAATAATATTATGTTAAACTTTACATATGTATGACAAAATGTTACAATTTATGTGTTATTACGAAAGGAAGTGCAGTTAAATGGTCAATAATTCAAAAGAAAAAAACGTCACCAAGAAAAAAAAATTGTCCCTAGGTAAAAAAATTTTAATAGTTTTTGGTCTTATTTGTCTTTTTGGTGTAAGTGTTTTAGGTGGAATCTTTGCTTATTCTTACGGTTTATTTAATAAAATGGAACAAGTAGAATTGGATAAAAATGATTTATCATTAAACACATACGTATCTAATGACAATATTGTAAACATCGCTTTATTTGGAGTTGATAGTATGAATGGAGAAGGCGGTCGCTCTGATTCTATTTTAATTTTAACTATTGATAAAATTAATAATAAATTAAAGGTAAGTTCAATAATGAGAGATGCTTACGTTAATATCCCTGGTCATAACAAGGATAAAATAACTCATGCTTATGCCTATGGTGGTCCTCAACTTGCTGTAAAAACATTAAATGAAAACTTCGATTTAGATATACAAGAATTTTTAACGGTAAATTTTGAATCATTTCCTGAAATAATAGATGCTTTAGGTGGAATTGATTTAGAAATTACACAAGAAGAAATAAACGCTTCTATAAATATAAATAGCCATATACAACACTTAAATTCATTAAATGGAACTAACTCTCCATATATAACTACTCCAGGACTTCAACATGTTGATGGAACACAAGCTTTAGCTTATGCTAGAATAAGATATACAGATGGCGGAGATGCTGCAAGAACTCAAAGACAACAAATTGTTCTTAATGCTTTAATTGAAAAAATAAAAGAAACCCCAGTAAGTAAATATAATGCTCTTTTAAATAAATTTTTACCTGTAATTAAGACAAGCTTAACTTCTAACGAAATGTTAGGCGTTGCTGGAGATGTTTTAAAACTTAGTAATTATCCAGTAGAAAATAAAACTTTTCCTCTTGTAGAAAATAGTAAGGACTCTATGATTAATGGAACTTATTATTTAACCTTTAATGAAAATACCACTGTTAAAGAAATTCATGAATTTATATATGGAATTCGTGACACAAACTCTAAATCTTCTTCTAAATAACATCAATTTCCAATAATATTAAAAAATCAAAAGGATAGTCATAAGCTATCCTTTTAATTTTTAAACCAATTCAAAAACTTCATTATTCTTATGAATATACTCCAATAAATTTTTTACTGTTGCCAATTTTATATTTCTACTCATATTATTAAACATTTTACTTGATTCTATTTGAAATTCTTGAACTGGATCTACTTGCTTATATGATCTTAAATTTATCCCTTGCCTTAAATACTCCAAATCTTTTATATATTCTATCCAAAAACTATCAACAGTATCTAAAAGAATTTCTTTTTCAAAATTTTCTTCGTTATTATTCTTAAACAGTAAATATTTCTTTATCATAACTTTTTCTATTTCTACTGATAAATACTTAAACTTGCTTCCAATTATTAAACTATCTATATCCTCAGCGCTAAAATAAAAATTTTCAGCTAAATTTTTATTTATTTCTTTTATATCTTCTTTAGTTATTTCTTCATCTTCATTAAAATTACTTAATAAATCATTAACTAAATAACTTATCATATTTATTATATCATCTTCTATATCATCTAAATCTAAAACTTTATTCCTTTGTTCATATATCACTTTTCTTTGCTTGTTTATAACATCATCAAATCCAATTATATCTTTTCTTGCTGCAAAACTATCCCCTTCAACAGCTCTTTGTGCATTTTCTACCGAAATTATTGCTGATTTATGCTTAATTTCTCCATCTTCACTCTTATTTAAACTTTCTATTATCTTCTTATACTTGCTAGACATATAATTTTTAATTATGTCATCTTCTAAAGAAACATAAAATACACTCTCTCCTACATCACCTTGTCTTCCTGACCTTCCCCTTAATTGATTATCTACACGCCTTGAATCATGCTTTTCTGTCCCAATTACCTTTAAACCACCTAAACCATAAACTTCTTCAGTAAGTTTTATATCTGTTCCTCTTCCAGCCATATTAGTTGCTATTGTAATTGCCCCTTTTTCTCCAGCCTTTGCAACTATTTTAGCTTCCATTTCATGATTTTTAGCGTTCAAAACATTATGTGGTATATTTTTTCTCTTCAGTATCGCTGATATATCTTCAGATTTCTGTATGCTAGAAGTACCAACTAATATCGGTTGTCCTGTTTTATTAGTCTTTATTATATCTTCAACAACAGCATAATATTTACTCTTTATATCAATATAAACCTTATCTTTATTATCTATTCTTTGCACTGGTTTATTTGTTGGAACTACTATAACATCTAAAGAATAGATGTCCCTAAATTCTTTTTCTTCAGTATTTACAGTTCCACTCATTCCAGATAATTTTTTATAAAGTTTAAAAAAGTTTTGAAGTGTTATAGTTGCCATAGTTTCAGATTCTTCTTGGATATCTACACCTTCTTTAGCTTCTATTGCTTGATGAAGACCATCTGAAAAACGCCTTCCTTCCATTATCCTTCCTGTTCCTGTATCAACTATCAAAATTTCATCATTCTTATTAACTATATAATCTATATCTTTAACCATAGTATAGTTAGCCCTCATAGCTTGCACTATATGGTGCTGAAGATTTATATTTTTTAAATCTCCATAGTTATCTATTTTAAAATATTCTTCTACTTTTTCTATTCCCATTTCAGTCAAAGTAACTGCTTTTTTCTTATCATCTACTTCAAAATCTCTATCCTTTTTTAAAGTCTTAACAAACTCATCAATATCTATATAATATTCAGTAGGCTCTGCCCCATCTCCCGATATTATAAGCGGAGTTCTCGCCTCATCTATCAAAATTGAATCTATTTCATCTATAATTACATAGTTAAGTTCTCTTTGGACTCTATTTTCTTTGCACTTAACCATATTATCCTTTAAATAATCAAAACCTATTTCACTATTTATTCCATAAACTATATCTTTATTGTAAATTTCTCTTCTTTCATCACCTTTCATATCATGAAGAATTACACCTGTTGTTAATCCTAAAAATTCATGTATTTTCCCTATTTCTTCACAGTCCCTTTTAGCTAGATACTCATTTGATGTAATAACATGAACACCTTTACCTGTTAAGGCATTTAAAAACGCTGGTAATGCTGAAACTAACGTTTTTCCTTCACCAGTTTTCATCTCCGCAACTCTTCCTTGATGAAGAATAATTCCACCAAGTATTTGAACATCATAATGCTTCATGCCCAAAACTCTAAAAGAAGCTTCCCTAACTAAAGCAAAAGCCTCAACTAGCACATCATCTAAAGATTCACCATTTTTTATTCTTTCTTTTAATTCTTCTGTTATTTCCCTTAGCCTTTCATCCTTAATTTTTCCCATTTCATTATCTAAATCTTTTATTTTTTCTACAATTGGCATTATCCTCTTTATCTCTCTTGAACTATAATCTCCAATAAATCCACTAATTATCTTTTTCAAAATTACCCCTCTTTTATCTATATTATTTTAATTATACAAATATAATATATTCCAATTTAATATCTATATTTGAAATTATAACTTTTTATATCATTTTTATCAATAATTTTACAAAAAGTATTTTAATGGTATAATATATTTATGATTTTTTAAGGAGATGATGATTATTGTCGTTTAATTCATTAATATTCATATTGTTTTTTTTACCATTAATACTTTTTTTGTATTATATTATTAAAGATAAATACAAAAACTTAGTACTTTTATTGGGCAGTATAGTGTTTTATTCCTTTTCTTCAACAAAAACTTTATTAATAATTTTTATAAGTATTATAGTAAATTATTTTATAGGCATCACTATAAATAAAAGCAAATATAAAAAACATGTATTATTTATTGGTATTTTATTTAATATTTTAATTTTAATTTACTACAAATATGTAAATTTTTTTGTTTCGTCTTTCAATAATTTTTTAGGACAATATATAAATATTAAATTTTCTCCACTTAGCTTATTAATACCTCTTGGTTTATCTTATATAACATTTCAACAAATTAGCTATATAGTAGATATTTATAGAGATAGTGAAACTAACATTAACTTTTTAGATTATTGCTTATATATATTATTTTTTCCAAAAATAATTTCTGGTCCTATAATTCAGTTTAAAGATGTTAAATCTAACTTTAAATTCAGAGAATATACTGATGATTCTATAAATGACGGAATTTATAGATTTGCCATAGGTCTTGGGAAAAAAATAATAATAGCTAGTACACTTCAAAATGTTGTAGATAAAATATTTGCTTTAGACCCAAACACACTTCCTATGTCATTAGCTTGGCTTGGAATAATAGCATACACTATGCAAATATATTTTGATTTTTCAGGCTATACAGATATGGCGATAGGTATTGCTAAAATGTTCTGTTTTAATCTTCCTGAAAACTTTAATAAGCCATATCTCTCAAAAAGTATAGGAGAATTTTGGAGAAGATGGCATATCACCCTTTCTAATTTTTTAAGAGATTATATATATATTCCTCTTGGTGGTAATAAAGTTTCTAGAAGTAGAATGCTTATAAATACAATGATAGTTTTCTCTTTAAGCGGTATTTGGCATGGAGCCAATTTTACATTTATAATTTGGGGATTTTATCATGGATTTTGGGTTATTATTGAAAAACTTGGCTTTAAAAAATTTTTAAACAAATTGCCTAATGCTTTATCTCAAAGTATTACCTTTATCATAGTATCAATTGGCTGGGTATTTTTTAGATCTGGCAATGTTAAATATGCAGTAAAATATATTAAAACTTTATTTAACCCTTTTGCTATAAATAGAGTTTTAGATACATCTTTTTTAGGATTAGATAAAAAATTCTTTTTAATATTATTAATTGCACTTTTAATAACTTTAATTCCTAAAATAAAAATTATTAAAAGCGATATTAACACATTTGCTAACAAGTGTTTTTCTCTTATCATTCTTGTTTACTCTATCGCTATAGTAACCACAGGAAGCTTTAAGCCATTTATATATTTTAAGTTTTAAATATATTAATTGTAGAAAGGGGAAAAACTCTATGAAAAAAGATATTATTAAACCTAAGAAAAATATAAAGATTATAAATTTTATAAAAAGAAAATGGTATTTATGTGGATTTTTAATTATAATATATCTTCCCTTAATTCAAATGAATTTAAATATTTTTAATACTTCTACAATAAATGAAAAGAGGGAAAAAGCACAAAAACCTGTATTTAATAAAAACGAAGACATTTCAATTTATCTACAAAATTATGAAACTTATTTTAATGATAATTTTGGATTTAGAGAAAACTTTATAAAACTTGCCAATACAATAGATGTTAAGGTATTTAATATTTCATCAAACTCTAATGTTATTTTAGGTAAAAATAATTATTTATATTCTTCTGAGGAAACTAACGATTATAATAAAATAAATACTTTAACTGATGAACAAATAAATACTATTTTAAATAAGTTATCTTATTTTCAAAAAATGCTAGCTGAAAGAGGTATCGATTTTGTGTTTACTGTTGCTCCTAATAAAAGCACCATTTACCCTGAATTTATGCCCTATGAAAGTTTAAATAAAAATGGTCAAAATAATCTTGATAAAATAAATAACGCTATAAATAATTATTCTATAAATTATATAAACTATAAAGATCTTATGATAAATAATAAAAAAAATTATGAACTTTATTATAAAAGAGATACTCATTGGAATACGGTTGCGTCTACTTTAGCCTCTAATGAACTTTTAAATTATTTTTCAACTAAATATAATTCTGATTTTGGCTCAGTTTCTCCTATAAATATCAGAAAAGACCATAGACAAGGAGATTTAGATGATCTACTAGGTATTAAAACAGATATACTTGAAACTACATGTGATGTTAATACAATAGAAACTGATAATAAACTTCCAAAAACTCTTGTTTATATGGATTCTTTCTATAATGATGTTTTACCATGTGTAAATAACTTTTTTATTCAACGAATTGATATGCATAATCTAAATTCACCGGTTCATAGTAATTTTTCTATGCATTCACCAAATTCAAAAATAGTCATTTTTGAAATTGTTGAAAGATATATACCAGAACTATTAAACTATGATTTTAGTGTATTTGATGATTATATGGATGATTTTGAGTCCAATTTATCAAAAAATACATTAGACTTAAATTCAGGAGTTTTTAAGAACGTAGCAAAATTTACAGATATATCACCGTTTAGATTTTCTTCACTATCTGAGGACTCATATATAACATGGAATACAAACATTAAAACTTTGGATTATATATACTTAGATTTAAATAATCTAGATGAATATAAAATAATTACTCTATATTGGGCAAAAGAAAATGAAGATTTTACAGATGAAAGTTCTATTGATGTCCTGTTGAAACCTGGAAAATGTAAATATCAAATTCCTGTTGTTAATAATAATACAAACATAGACAAAATAAGATTAGCATTTAATAATAAACCTAATGTTGACTTAAATATTAACTCTATTGACCTTTATACTAAAAATAATTAAATATTAACAATATAAAATTAATTATAAAGCCTTGAAAATATTACTTCAAGGCTTTCATATAGTATTATAGATTTTTAAACAATATCTTAAAATCCATCCCATCATGTTTAGGTAGCAACAAAATTTCTTTAAATGGTATTAGTATATTTTTCATTACTACTTTATTAGCGGGTATAAGATAACTATTATTTTCAAATTTAATCACACTTTCATATATTATAAGATTATTTGAAGTTGTAATAACAATAGGTAATGTTCCTATATTTAAATCTTTTATAAAAGAATTTCTAATAATTAAACTTATAAAATACCCATCTTCAATATACATCTTTTTAAATATATTAATAGCTAAACTATTTTCATTTATCTTTGGTAAATTCGCAATAAATTTATTAAACTCTCGCTTAATAATATACCCTTTAAATTTAGGCTCTATATTAAATTCCAATTCTATTGGTTCATACTTTTCTAAATTATTTAAATTACCTATATTTATTTCAAATGAATTTAAATCATAAAATTCTTCTAATAAGATTTTCTTAATTCTCAATTCTTTAAAAACTGCCTGTGCCATTTTTATCTCTTCTTCTACATGTAAAACCTTATTTATTTTATTTTCACCACAGGTAATCACCAAAGGCAAAGATTTTACTAAAATATCTTTTTTAGAAGTATTAATTATATAAATTCCAATTTCTACATATTCCTCTTTCTCGTATATATATGATTTATAAACATACAAATTATTACTTCTTAATTCTTCATTTTTTAACACATTAAAAAGTTCTTCTTTTAAAAATTCTTTTAAAAATTCACTCTCATGAATTTTGCTTTTCATTTCCACATTATTAAAATCTAGTTTTCTAATTTCCATAATTTTATCCACCTTTAAGTGTTAATTATAATAGCATTTAATCTGTTTTGTTTTCTTATAAATTCCAAAATTTTATTTACATCATCATAAAAATCATTCATTTCATAATATTTTTTTTCATTTTCCAAAATATTTTCTATTATAATACCTCTATATATTTTAGGAACATTAATTAAATTTCCTATTAATAATTTTAACAAAATATCTCTTTTTTCTTTATAACTCTCCAAACTGTTATACCTGTATATTAAATAATACCTATCCACCAATAAACTAAACTCTTTATAATTATTTATAATATTCTCATCCAATAAAGATTTAAATTCGCTACTCTCATAAAAATTATTATCATATTTATCTTTAAAAATATTTTTAATATCTTCAAATTTACATTTATTTAAGTTTTTTATTTTCCTATTAATTTTTTCTTCAAAAAAAACATAAATATCATCTAAAAATTCATAGTTTTTATAATTAAAATTCTTTAAAAACCTTTCTATTACTTCCAAATCTTCTATTGAAGGATTATAATTTTGATATAAATTTTTATCTAGTAACTCTTCAATTTTCACATTATCTCTTATTGCCTTTATTTCTTCTATAAGTGGTGTATTTTCATCATCATATTCAAAAGTAATTTGACTACTTAAAAAATTAAAAAAACCTCTTATTTTGAGCAAAATATTCATAGAATCTATAATATTCTTACAATCCATATTTTTATAAAAAAGAATTATTTCTTTAATTTTAAATAAAATAGTTGCATCACTAAATCTTTTATCACCATACTCTGTTAACTCTTTTAAAATAAGCAAAATCTCACTAGCTTCTTCTAAATCACATTTATTTAAAGCTTTTTTATAATTAGCTAAACAACTATTAATATCTAAATCTAACGCATTAAGATTACAAATATCCCCAATGTTTATAACAAAATCATTACTATCGTTATTTTCCCTTATATCTATAACATATTTTTTATCCATAAATTCCTCTTGTAAAATTTAATTTTTGTAAAACAACAAGAGTTACCTCTTAAAGAAGTAATTTAAACTTATTCTTGAGATAACTCTTAAAATCAATCTATTAATATATTAAATTTAAAACATATATTATTTATTAAGTGCAGTTCTTATATCTGTGTAATTAGAATATTTAACCAATTCTCCCTTTTCATTAAAAGAATTCTTGTAGAAATTATCACACTTAATATTATCTACATTATCAGTAACAATTGCTTTTAACGCATTAATTAAAGCTGATGTATGCATTTCAGTACGAGCTTCGTTTATATCTCCTCTATGTTCAGCTAACTTCTCTAAAGCTTCATTTACTGCATCTATCTTTACTTTAACTTCTTGTGAAGCCTTTGGAATTTCATTTTCTATTGCTCCCATTCCATATTCTTTTTTATTAGAAGATAATTTATTTAATAATTCCTCAGCTGTATCTTGTTTTCTTTCTATTGGTAAATCATTAAATTCTTTATCTAGTTTTTGAACACTTGAATATGTTGTTAAAGCATTTAACATTTCTTGTGTTGTCTTTGCATTTGCTATATTAGCTTTTTTATTTATTATATCTATAAGTTCATTTGTTTCTTTTAAAGCGTTAGTTTCTTTATTAAGTTTATTTTTAATGCTATCTTTATCCAAAACATAATGATCTATATTTTCAGCCTTTACATTATCTAAACCTAAAAGTGAATTTTGTAATGCATCTAATATAGCTTTTTTATCATTTCCCTCTAAAGCTTTTATTAACGCAGTTTTAGCTTCTTTTTTAGCTGCTTCATTCTTTTGATCTGCTTCTTGTTGCTTTCTATCATTTACATTCTTAATTTGAGTTTGAATGTCTGCAATTTCTTTAACATCTTCACCCTTACCTTTTATTTCTTTCTTATAATCTTCCATGTAATCTGGGTTTACATCTTTAATATACTTTGCTTCAACACCTTCATTTAATACATTATTAAATTGTTCTTGAGTTCCATTTTTTGATACTTTCTTTAATAAATCTATATATTTATTTAACTCTGCATTATCACTTTCTTCTTTATCAAGTTTAGCATCAACTTTATCTATTATATCTTGAATATCCTTAACTTCTTTTAATTCAGCTTTTTGCAATTCCTCTACATAGTTTGCTAGCCTATCTTTATTGTAAGTTACTAAATCCTTATATTCCTCTTTAGCTAAAACTTTTCCTAATTTTTCATCATTACTAGCATCTTTAACTTCTTTAACAAAAGCTTTTTCTGTTAAATTAAATGAAACACCATTTACAGTCCAAACTCCTGTTGGTTTTTCTTGTAAATAATTGTTAAATTCAAATTTTGCCTCTGTAGCACCTTTTTTTATTATAGCTACTGATTTTACTTTAACCTCATTTCCATTGTTATCTACAACAGTTAAAGTAACATCATCTAGACTTTTTTCTAAAGCATCAAAAGTTACTTTTATTTGTTTTCTATTAACTTCTACGTCAGTTATTTTTAAATTATAAGCTTCCTGATCTATTAAGCAATCATCATCACCAGTTCCGTCTTGGATTTCATCATCTATTAAATAGTCATCATCACCAGTTCCGTCTTGGATTTCATCATCTATTAAATAATCATCATCACCAGTTCCATCTCCAACTATGTTATCTAATTTTGCTTCAAATATTTTAGCCCATTCAACCATAGCTTCACTATTAGCAGTTAAAACTTCATTCACTAATTCTCTTGCATCTTTTATACTTTCTTCAGTTTTATCTGCTTCAGCTTTTTCAACTGCTTTAACTAATTCATCTTGTAATTTTTGTTGAACTAAATCTATTGCAGATGTATAAGAACTTCTCCAAACCGCTGGTAATTCAGGTTCTATTGTGGCAAATGCCTCATTTATATCAGCTTGTCTACCACTTTCTTGCGCCTTAGTTATAGCTGTAACTATTTTAACTAATTTAGGATGTTGAACCTCATCAACTAAACTTGACCAAGTACAAGCTGCATTTATTAAATTTTCATCTTTTCTTTCATCCCCTATATGTCTTAATTCCCATATAAGTTCCATAGCTGCATTTATATCAGTTTGCTTTTCTGTTTCTTGAGCTTTTCTCATAGCATCATATGCATTTTTATATAAAGCATCTATATCCACTGTTGTTGCCATTACTGGTGTTGCAATACTCATTACAGACATTGTAGCCAAAGCCCCTGCTAATGTTTTTTGTAAATTTTTACTCATTAATTTTTCCCCCTAATTTATCTCTTTCTTTAATTTGTTTTATTTTACAATAATTATTTTATCATATATTAAATTCTTTTTCTACCTTAATATGTAATATTAAACTTTTTATTGTTAATTTTCTGTGAATACATAAAGTATATTAAATAAAAAATAATAGGATAAAACAACTTATCCTATTACTCCTCTTCTTAGTGATTTTATCTTATCTATTCTTTTTTCTTTTAAATATTTAGTACATTTTAATAATCTAGTTGTATAAAAAAATATTGGGAAAACTCCTTTTATTTTATTGCTTCCTAAATCTTTATACTTTTTATAAAACTTCATTCTATTTCTTGTATTCCACTCTATTGCAAAAGGAGATTCCTCTTCTCCTGATGATGCACTCACCTTATGATATATTTTACTTTTTGAATTATATATAATTTTATATCCATTATTTTTTACCATAACGCAAAAGTCTACATCTTCATAATACATAAAATATTCTTCTGGAAGTAATCCCACCGTTTCAAAAACTTCTTTTTTAATTAACATTAAACATCCAGTAGCAAAAGTTATTTCTTTGATTTCTTCTACCGTGCTAAAATTTCCTCTTTCATTCAAATGATATCCATAAAATTTATTCCAATCTATTTCTCCACCATTGTACCAAATCTTATTTCTATCATAATAATTCATTATAAGCCCAGTTGTTATACCAATATTTTTGTCTTTTTCAGCAGTTTCAACTAATACATCTAAAAAATTTTCCTCAACTGTTGTATCATTATTTATTAATAAAATATAATCTGCTCCATTCTCTAATGCATACTTTATGCCAACATTATTTCCATATGCAAAACCACCATTTTTATTAGACTCTAAAACTATATGCTTGTCTTTAAAATAGCTTCTTAAAGTTTTAATAGATTCATCTCTCGAATCATTATCCACAATAATTATTTCAAAATTTTTATACTTTATTTTTTCTAAACTCTCTACACATTCTATTGTATCTTTAGAATTTTTATAATTTAAAATAATTATAGCTACTTTCTTCAACTTATCACATCCTTAGTTTTTAAATTCTTTCTAATGTCTATAATTTTAGCGTCTTTATTTATGCTTATCTTTAAAACTTTAGCCCTATAAATTTCAATAGCTAAACATAATAATATATTTAATATAAGTATTGGGATTTTTAAAGAATTATCAAAAACGCTCCAAAGTAAAATATTTATAACGTTTATAGAAATCATAATTGAACCTAAAGCTGATATTTTTATTTTTCTCTTTATAAGCCTTATTGAAAAATATGCAATTCCAACGTATATAAATACATATACTATAAGACCAATATACCCTAAATCTTGCATAGCTTGTGGAATAAAAGATGATACATTTAATCCTACACTATCTTGCAAATATGGAGTATATCCAACTCTCCCCATAATCCATACCTTATAAGATGCACCAAGACCTAAAATATTAGCACCAAGTTTTATAAATGGATATAATAAATTATTAAAAAATGTAAAATCAACACTTTGATTTATTATAGAATGTGATGCATTTTCAAGTGGACTTGTTAAATAAATATAACTCCACAAAGAACCAGAACTCATCCAATCGGGTGCTTGATAATGTTCATTTATAGTTTTATGAAAAATGTTTTCTAACACATATTTCATTCTAAGATCACCTATATACCCAAAAAATTCTAAGAATACTATAAGTAATATAAGCAAAGTTGCTATCATTGCAATAAACTTTTTATTAGATATATTCTTTCTTACATTTATAAGATTATATATTTCGTATATATATATAGCTGCTACTATAAATGCTATTGGTCCTCTATTTAATGTTAAAACTAGTGTGCCAATACTTATTAAAAAAAGTAATAAATCAATTTTCTTTTTATTAATTCTAAATAAAATATATTTTAACTGAGCACAAAAGGCTAACATATATATAATATAAGCTGAATAATGCCCAAGTTGTTGTTTATTTATTTTATTTTCACTTAATATTGCTAATCCATTTTTATATACACTAACTAAAAACAATAATAATGCAATTACTATTATTACATTCGTAAAATTTGAATAAATCTTAATACTTCTCTTATCATCTTTTAAATCTCTAACAATATTTATAACATCTTTTTCTGTTATATAACTTTTAAAACCAACTATTAAAAATATACTGCATATTATCATAACAACTAAATTTATTTGCCAAGTTGGATTATAAAGTCCACTAAGTTGCATGTTGTACATACCAATATTAAATAACCAAAGCATAGCCATTATTTTTACTGCATCAGTAACTATTGCTAACCCTTGTTTTTTATACCCAACAAAAAGTACACTTCCAAAGATTAAAAGCTGTAAAACCCCTATAAAATAAAACACTAATTTTCCCCCTTATTTATCACATTGTATATTTCTCTTGCTGTTTTATTCCATGAAAATTTGTTTATATTTTTTTCAGACCTTCTTAAAAGTTCATTACGTAACTTATTATCCTTTATAGCTAATTCTATCTTTGCCCGCACATCATCTATATTATTTAAATCTAAAACTAATGCACTATCTCCATAAACCTCAGGAAGTGATGAGTTATTTCCACATAAAACCAAAGCACCACAAGCCATAGCCTCTAAAATTGGAAGTCCAAATCCCTCGTATAGGGTTGTATATAAAAAACCTTTAGAACATCCATAAAGTGTTGGTAAATCTTCATCTGGAACATATCCTACAAACTTAACTTTTTCTTCTATATTAAGTTCCTTTACTAAAGCTTTTAATTTTAATATATAAGATGAATCTTTACCTACAATTATTAATTTACAATTATCTATCTCTTCAAAAGCTTTTATAGCAACTTCTATATTTTTATGTGGATATGATGCACCAACCATAACCATATAATCATAATCTATATGATACTTATTTAATATTTTTCTATTTATATTTTTTTTGTTAAATAAATTTTTATCATATCCATTATAAATTACTGATATTTTATTCTCTTGTATCTGATAAATATCTATTAAATCATTTTTTGTGCTTTCAGAAATACATATTATCTTATCTGATTTTTTTATTAAAATAGGCATAAGATATTTATAATAAATATACTGATGCTTAGCCACTTTAGGATAACGTATTGGAATCAAATCATGAATGGTCATTATTTGTTTGGCTGGTGATAAAATGCTTATATATTGAAAAGGATGGTATATTATATCATCTTTCCCCCCTTTAAAAGGCAATGCAAATTGTGTCCATAAAAACCTAGCTAATCCCCCTACTTTTTTATAACTTGGCTTTACATACTTATTTATAATTTTTGTATTAACCCCATCTATCTCTACTGGAGATAATACCTCCACATTGTTTTCAATATTATTTATCTCCTGCACTACATTCTTTGCATACACACCAAGCCCTGTGGGTTTTTCATGCAATATACTACAATTTATAATAACCTTATTTCTCATTTAATTTCCTCCTAATGTTACAGCATCACTAGAATAATCAATTCTTATTTATTAATACAACTAACTTTTCTTTAATGTTTATTACCATTGCGTATTTAATATATTTTTTTAATTGCTTTAATAAAAATATTATGGGAGCTATAATGATAATTTGTAGGGTAGGTACTAAAATTACACCATTAAAAATACTATTCACATTCAAAGCCGAACTAAAAAATATTAAAAATACTTTCTTTATAAAATCTAATACTCTAATATGAAAAGCAAGTATTATAATAGTGTTACTACCTACAAATTTTATAATCCTTTTTTGTTTTATTAACTTAGATACTACTATTATTATATATATACCTAAAAAAGAATTGCTTATGAACAAAAAAATATTATTATATTGGCTAGAATACATATCAACTCTTCCATTTAATTGGTTAAAAATTATAAGTAACACTAAACTTATAAACATACATATAAAATCTACTATTTGAGGTTTATATGTATTTAACTTATTTTTTAATAAAAAACCAGTTCCATAAAATAATACTCCTACTAATGCTACATCAAAACTCCATAAAAAATTAATTTTCAAAATATCATTTAACAAAAAACCAACACTAGATACTACTATTATTGATATTAATACAAAGACTGTTTTCTTTATTTTACTTATAAAATAAAATATTATTGATGTAATAAATAAACATGGTAAAAACCAAAGTTGCAACCCCCATGCCATATTATCTACACCTTGACAATAGAATATTCCAACAAAATTTCTAAGTATATCATTCTTATATAAAACTATTCCTTGAAAATTCATTAATAATATCCAAAGAAAATATAAAAATAAAGATAACTCAAAATATGGAATTACAATATTTCTAAATCTTTTTTTAATAACTTCCTTTAAAGAAACAGAATTACCTTTATAAGTAAGTCCAGATATAAAAAAGAACAATGGTATATGAAATGAATATATATAATTAGTTAAAATAGTATCATTGTGACCTATTAATACTAAAATCATTGCTATTCCTCTTAATATGTCTATATATTCTATTCTCTTATTATCTATTTCACCACTTTTTTCTAATTGAAATCCCATACCTCTCCTTTTACTTCTTTAGCTACCTTTAAATACTATTTATTATTTCTATAAAATAATTTTTCCATTGTTGTGGTAACGCCTCTGGCATATAATTTATAGCTTTCTCTTTATCATCTAATTTTTTCGTTTCACTATATATATTTATCTTTTCTTGTATCCTATCTAATATTTCTTGTTGTTTTCCATCTAATAAAACACCCCAAGGTATAACATCATTATCTACATTATTGTCATCATTAACATCTAAATAAAATTCTTTATATTGTTTAATGGCTTGTCGTGCCTCATTTATTTTTACTTGTATTGTCTCATCATCCAAATTTACACTATCTAGAACCGTCATCGTCGCTTTATAAGCTTCTTTGTGAAAATCATATAATTGTCTTTTTACGATTATAGATTCATTACTTTCAATATTAACTTCATTAACAGGTTCTTTTTGCCCACTTACAAATACACTACCTAATATAAATACTGCAAAAAGCGTAACTATACCTGTATATCTATTTTTATTTATTTTTTTATTTTTTTTGTTTAATTCCTTGCTCTCATTCGCTTTTGCAACAATTAATATTAAAATAAACATAATAACTAAATCATTATCAAATCCTAAATATTGAAGTGATGTAGTTATAATAAATGGAATTACTATTAAAAAAATAAATTTTATCATTTCATTACTTTTTATATTTTCCTTTACGAAGAATACCAAAAATAATATATACGATAAAATGCCCACTATCCCTAACTCAAAAAATAGATTCATATAAACATTGTGTAGATTTGATTCTTGACGTTGCACGACTTGAGAAATAAATGTTTTGCTATAGCCAAGTCCATTTCCTATGATAAAGTGTGTATCCCCAATATTAGAAATTAATTTATTCCATATATATAATCTTGTAAATCCTCCATCTGTCATGTCAAAACTTATATGAAAAAACTTTTCTACTAATATTGCAATGCAAAATACAACTAAAACTGCACTTACTAAATAAACCCCTATTTTATACTTTCTATTTATGTTTCTTATAAAATAAAATACTAAAAACACTAATGCTACAACCAAAGCTAATTGACTAGTTCTACTTAATATTAAAAATACAGTTAACACACCCAATATTCCATAAAATATATTTCTTTTCCTATATTCTTTAGGATATATGGTTATTGATGAATATAAATATACTATAAATAAAAGCAAAAATTTACTAGCCCATATATTCTTATTGCTAGAACCTATTACAATATTATATGTGCTAATTATATAAGCACTATCTGAACTTTTAGTCAACCAACCACCTAGTAAATCACCTATCAACCCCCCTGATAGATATATATATATTATTTGTATAAAATTACCTAATATTATTAATTCAATTATAATTAAAAATTTTTCTTTATTTATATTTATTATTGAATTACTTATCAACAAGCTTACTACAATTAAAAATATTAAATTAATATTTATCTTTAATAGCATGGACATATCTATCATTGTATGAAAAAATACTATGCTTATAATTGAATTTATTATCGACCAAATAACAAATACAGTTAAAGCTATTTGCCACTTATTAATTTTAATTCTAGGTTTATTATTTATAATCAATATTGCACCTAATAATATGCTTACACCAAATAAAGCAATATAAATTTTAAAACCAGATATAAATACAGACAAAATTGATAAATATAATAGATATACATATTTATTTTCAATTTTATTAATTAAACTTTTCATACTATCCCCTTTATCTATAAAAGCCTATTAATTTTTTATGAAATGCTCCCAAAATTCTATTAACATATACCATATGAAAAATATAATAATCAATTATTTTACATAAATTCTTAAGTTTAAAATCTAGGGATTTATTTCCTAAATACATATTTTCAAAAGCTAATATATTTATTCTTTTTTGCAATATTTTCTTTTCATCACTTCGAACTTTATTTATAAAATATTTTGATGTTTCTATAGCGCTACTATTAAGTTCTGCCCAATTATTACTATAATTGTTGCCATGAAGATTATAATAAAATAATTTTTTAGATATATAATCAATTTTTAAATTAGGATTATTTAAAAACATATTTATATATGCTGCCCAATCATCAGCTCCCTTAAATTCTTCTGAGCATCCCGTAAAAAAATTATTATTTATAATAGATTTAGAAAAGACAACTTGTCCTGGTGTACTTATCTTATTTGCTCTTAAAAAAGTTTTCCTTCTAAGTTTTGGTCTAACATAATAAAGAGGTGCTTTCTTTCCATTAACTTTATTACATATATATCCATTAACCAAAATTACTTTAGAATCCGCCTCTATATTATTCTTTATATACGTAAAATAATTTTTATCTAAATTATCATCTTGGTCTAAAAATATAACATAATCCCCTGTTGCTAACTTAATTGCTTTATTCCTAGACTTTGCAACCCCCAAATTTTCTTGATTTTTTAATAATATTATTTTATCTTTATACTCATTTTTGAGTTTCTTAAATATTTTATCTCTATCCTCCATGCTATCTATTATCACTATATATTCTAAATTAATCTCATCTTTTACATTTTCATATGAATTAAAAACAGAATTTATAGTGTTAAATATAGTTTTTTCACCTCTATAATAAGGAGTTATAACTGTAACTTTTTTCATTTTATCCCCCTATCTTACCCCTATTAATAGCTAATTAACCCATTAACTCTACTTATAAATGATATATAGCTATTTTTACATTTATCAAATTTAAAAGTTAATAAATAATATAAAATTTTTATCATATGATATCCTTGGGCTTTAACAAATAACATTATAGTATTTATATCTAAATTACTTTTTACAAATGCACCAAAACCCAAGCCATAACTATATATCTTTTCTCTACTCATATTTTCATTGCTATCATAATGTGGATGATATATCTTTATATCACTTTTATATAAAACTTTATTATTAGCCTTTAAATTTCTATATAAAATATCTGAATCTTCGCACGAACCAAATTTAGCACCTGCCCCTAAATTTTCATTAAATAATAGGCTTGTATTTTCTTTTTTAAAAAACATTGTTACTGAAGAACACGATGTATAAAAATTGCTTTTATTAACCTCAAAATTTTCTTTTTTCCATGTTCTTAAAGAATCACTTCCATCTCTTTCAATAATCCTTCCCATTACTATATTAGAATCTGATGTGTTTAAATAATTATTTACCTTTATTAAAGTGTCACTAATGTATTCACAATCATCATCTGGAAAAGCTATTATATCCCCAGTTGCTTTGCTTAAACCTATATTTCTATTTCTAGCTAACCCCTTAACATTTGACTTAATATATATTATTTTAAAATCATTTTCATATTTTTTTATTATAGGTTTTAAATTTATTTTGTCATTTTGATCAACAATTATAACCTCTATTTTTTCTTTAGGATAATCGTTAATTTTCAATTTAGATAAAAACTCCCCTACTTCTTTTTCTCGTCCATAGGTTGCCATTATTAAAGAAAATTTCAATTTTTTTATTTTGACCACATCCCACTTTTGTATTCTTCAGTATAGTATTAGTTATACATCTTCTCATAATATTTTTGATATGCACCACTAGTTACATTTTCCATCCACTCTTTATTTTCTAAATACCATTTTATTGTTTTCTTTATTCCAACTTCAAATGTCGTTTCAGGAAACCAACCGAGTTCTTCCTTTATCTTAGTCGGGTCAATTCCATATCTCTTATCATGACCTTTTCTATCCTCAACATATTTAATTAAATTTTCTGTTACTTTGTTATCTACATTTTCATTTATATAACCTATAACAGTTTTAACTATTTGAATATTTGTCCTTTCATTATGTCCACCGACATTATAAACTTCACCAATTCGTCCATTATTTATAACCATATCAATTGCCTTTGCATGATCTTCAACAAAAAGCCAATCTCTTATATTTAATCCATCACCGTACACTGGCAAATCCTTAAGATTTAAACAATTATTTATAAGCAGTGGTATAAGTTTTTCTGGAAATTGGAATGGACCGTAATTATTTGAACATCTAGTTATATTTATTGGCATTTTATAAGTATCATGATATGCTTTAACCATAAGGTCTGAACTTGCTTTACTTGATGAATATGGACTATGAGGATCTAAAGGTGTAGTTTCCATAAAGTATCCTGTATCGCCTAATGAACCATAAACCTCATCAGTTGATACATGTAAAAACTTAACACCCTCTTTCCATACACCATCTTGATTTTCCCAAGCATCCTTTGCACAGTTTAAAAGATTAACTGTTCCCATAACATTAGTTTTAGCAAAAACTTCTGGTTCTCTTATACTTCTATCTACATGAGACTCTGCCGCAAAATGAGCTACATAATCTATTTCATACCTTTCAAAAAGACTTGAAACTAATCCCCTATCACATATATCACCTTGGACAAATACATGTCTTTTATCATCTTCCACTGATTTTAAATTTTCCAAATTTCCTGCATAAGTTAATTTATCTAAATTTATTATTCTTATATCATCATATTTTTGTAACATATATAAAACAAAATTTGATCCTATAAAACCTGCTCCACCTGTAACTAAATATGTCTTCATTTAAAATTCCCCCTTAGCTTTTATCATTAAAGTCTATATAATTTTAATAACTTCATTTATATTTAATACGTATTTACGGTATTGATTTTATAAAATTTTTAAGAGCTTCCTTCCACTCTCTCATATCGTCCCCAACTGTTGCTCTTAACATCATATTATCAAGTGATGAGTACTCTGGTCTTTTGGCTGGAGTTTTATATTCTTGTGAAGTGCACGGATTAACTTTACATTTTCTATTTGAAAGAGCCATTATCTCTTTAGCAAATTCATACCAACTACATTCACCCTTTCCTGTACAATGATAAACTCCATATTCTTCTGTTTCTATAAGTTTTAATATATGATAAGCTAAATCATTAGCATTAGTTGGATTTCCCTTTTGATCATTTACTACATTTAAAACTTCTTTTTCTTCACCAAGTTTCATCATTGTATAAACAAAATTTTTACCAACTTTTCCATAAAGCCAAGCCGTCCTAACTATAAAATACTTACTTGAAAAATCCCTTACATAACTTTCACCTAAAAGCTTAGTTTTTCCATAAACACTATAAGGAGCTGTTAAATCAAATTCAGTTAATGCCTTAATACCTTGTCCACTAAATACATAATCTGTGGAAACTTGAACAAGTTTAGCATCTATTTTTTCACAAATTATAGCTAAATTTCTAGGACCTAATGCATTTATCTTAAATGCTAAATCCACATTCGATTCACATCCATCAACATTTGTAGCTGCAGCACAATTTATAACAACATCTGGTTTTTCTTTTTCTAAAACCTTTTTTACACTTTCAAAGCTTGTTATATCCAAATCCCCAACATCTAAAGCTATAACTTCATACTCTTTCACTCTCTCAGGCATATTACAAATATCGCATTTACCGCTTTTTATTATGTCTTGTAACTCATTACCTAGCTGTCCCTTAGAACCAGTTATTAATATTTTCATAAACCTTTCTCCCTACTTGCATATTTATACTTATATTTTGTCTTCCCTAAACTTTTATTTAGACCAAGTTGTAATTATAAATTTATTTAATAAACAAATGGTATATCTAATTCTTTTAATGTTTTTTGATTTTTATCCTTCTCTGATAATAATATTTCTTCGATGTTTTCTAATGGCCACTGTATATTTACATCTTTATCATTCCATAAAAGCCCACTATCATATTCTGGTGAATAAATATTGGTACATTTATAATTAAACACAGCCTCTTCCGATAGAACTAAAAAACCATGAGCAAAACCTTCTGGAACATAAAATTGTCTTTTATTTTCTTCACTTAAACAAACACCTTCCCATTGTCCAAAAGTAGGTGATCCTTTTCTTAAATCTACTGCTACATCAAAAACTTCTCCTTTAGTTACCCTAACTAACTTTCCTTGAACGTTTTTAGTTTGAAAGTGAAGCCCCCTTAAAACACCCTTTTTAGATTTTGACTCATTATCTTGTACAAACGTCATTGAAAGTCCTGCCTCTTCAAAATCTTTTTTATTATAACTCTCCATAAAATAGCCCCTACTATCTCCAAAAACTTTAGGTTCTATTATATATAAATCTTTTATCTTAGTTTCTATAAATTTAAAATTCCCCATTCATAGCTCCCCTTACATTAAAATTTAACTGTATCTAAATTTTCTACTATATCTTTAGGCTTAACTTCTTCTATAATATCCATTAAATATTTTCCATAGCCTGTTTTCATTAAAGATTTTGCTCTTTCTTCAACTTGATTCTTTGTTATCCATCCATTTCTATAAGCTATTTCCTCTAAACATGCTATATAAGTTCCTTGCGTATTTTGAACTGCTTCCACAAAATTTGATGCTTGAAGCATTGCTGTATGAGTTCCAGTATCAAGCCACGCCATACCACGCCCTAAAAGATTTACCCTTAAACTTTTCTCTTCCATATAAATTCTATTTAAATCAGTTATCTCAAGTTCTCCTCTTTCTGATGGCTTTAATGTTTTTGCCTTTTCAATTACAGAATTATCATAAAAATAAAGCCCTGGAACTGCATATTTTGATTTTGGTTTCTCTGGTTTTTCCTCTAAAGAAATAACATTTCCACAATCATCAAACTCTACAACTCCAAAAGCTTTTGGATTTTGAACATAATATCCAAAGACCATTGCTCCACTCTTTAAACTTGCAGCTTCTTTTAAATGACTTGTGAAACTTTGTCCATAAAATATGTTATCTCCAAGAATCATTGCTACATTATCATCGCCTATAAACTCTTCTCCTATGATAAATGCTTCTGCAAGACCATTTGGTTTTTCTTGAATTTTATACTCTATACTAAGCCCCAAATCACTTCCATCTTTAAAAAGCTCCTTAAAGATTGGTAAATCTCTTTCTGTTGATATTATTAATATTTCCTTTATTCCAGCAAGCATAAGTACAGACATTGGATAATATATCATTGGCTTATCATATATTGGCACCATCTGTTTTGACATTGCTTTTGTAACTGGGTATAGTCTTGTCCCTGACCCACCTGCTAATATAATTCCCTTCATAACTTTATCCCCCTTATAGTTAATTATATTTTCTATCCCAATAATTTGAATTAGAAGAATATTTTTTTACTTTTTCTACTGAAAGTTTTTCATAATTTTGACCAAATTTATTCCCTAAAAATCTAGCTCCAAAATTAGGAATAATGTTAAAAAATGCTTTATAATTATTTTCTTTTATAGACTCCTTAACAACAAATTTTAGCAATTCTATCGCACTATCATTTGCCTTATAGTCTAAAAGATACGAATTATCCTTTAAAAATACTCCTTGGTCAAAATATCTTTTAAACAATGTTTTAAACTTATAATCGTGAGAATGAATTACACAAGCCTCAGCATTATACATTATCTTGTATCCATTATTTATAAGTTTATATGCTAGATACATATCTTCATTGGTTAAAAGGTCTAACCCATCATAACCATCTACCTTTTTATAAATATTCAAATTTACAGCTGAAGCTGCATCTGAAAAGAAAAATGCTCTTATCCCAAGACTTTCTGTATCCTTTTTGCTTGTTATTCTAGATTCTTTAGGATAATTTTTCATTCTAGTATATTTTTCAATTGATTTATTATCACAAATTTGCCTTGAAAACGCAGCATCACATTTACTTTCATATATAGGTTTTGTGAGCTTATATAACCATTTATCATCATTTATTAATATATCCTGAGTTATAAATACACATATATCAGCATCTGATTCCATAGCCGCTTTTTCTCTAGTTAAACTATGAGAAAAATCCTTTGCTGTAACTACCGTATACTTACATTTTTTAAGCTTTTTTAACTTTGCCTCAGTATCATCTTTAGTATCTGTAAGAATATATTTTACCTCTTTTATTTCTACATCCTTTTGAGCAATTATCGATTTATGCAGATTATCTATATAATTACTACCTTCATATAAAGGACATATTATAGTTATTGACATATAATCTTACCCCCTTAACAATTCTTTTGCTTTTTTAATATCTTGCTCTTGTTTTTTAGACGAAATCATAATATAATCATCAGTTTCCACAATTATCAAATTTTCAACATCATTTAAGAGTATATTTTTATGCGTTAACACTATATTGTTCTTACAATTGTATAAAGTCCCCTGTGCTTTAAAAACATTTCCAACATCATCTTTATCACTATATCTCTCAACACTAGTCCAGTTTCCAACATCATCCCATCCACACTCGCAAGGAATCATATATATGTTTTTAGCTTTTTCCAAAATACCATAATCAATGGAAATTGCATTTGTGTTTTTATAATTTTTATTAATCTCACTGTAAATCTTATTATCTTCAATATCTAATAAAAAAGACAATGCATTATATGTTTTGGGTAAATGCTCTCTAATTAAAGATATTATGTTATTCACATTCCACAAAAACATTCCACTATTCCACAAATACTCATTGCTTTCAAAATATTCTCTTGCTTTATTAAAAGTAGGTTTTTCAATAAAAGATTGAACCTTCTTTACATTACCATCAAAAAACTCCTTGTCTATTTTTATATATCCATAACCTGTTTCAACTCTATTTGCCTTCATTCCTAAAGTTATAATTGCATTCTTGTTATTTTCTAAAAATTCATTAGCTTCTTTGATGCTTTGCAAAAATTTTTCTTCATCTCTTATTAAATGATCTGAAGGAAGTACTATCATGTTAGCATTTTTAAACCTTCTTTTTATCATTAAAGCAGATAGTGTAATACATGGGGCAGTATTTCTGCCTTCTGGCTCAACTATTATATTGTTAACATTAAGATTTGGAAGTTGATCTTTTACTAGCTCTACATAATTTTTTGTAGTGCACACAAAAATTCTACTTAATGGTATTTCCTTATTTATTCTATTTACTGTCATTTGAATCATTGTTTCCGAACCTAATAGTTTTAAAAATTGTTTTGGTTTATCAGCTGTAGAAAGGGGCCAAAATCTTGTCCCTTTTCCTCCAGCCATTATTAAAGCACATAACATATATTTTCCCCCCTAAACTGCTCCCTCTTTTCTTATTACAGATATAACGGTTTTTAATATTATCCTTATATCTAATAAAAAAGATCTATTGTCAATATAATACATGTCCATTTGTACTCGTTCCTCATAAGTCGTATCACTTCTTCCATTTGCTTGCCAAAATCCTGTAAGTCCTGGCTTTACACTAAATAGCTTGTCTGCACAAACTCCATACTTTTCTACCTCAGCTCTTACTATTGGTCTTGGCCCTACAACACTCATGTCGCCTTTTATTATATTTAGAAGTTGTGGTAACTCATCTAAACTTGTTTTTCTTAAAAATCCCCCTATTTTTGTTATTCTTGGATCATCATCTAGTTTGAAATTTTTTTCAAACTCCTTTTTCTGTTCTTCTGTAAAATTTTTAAAAATCTCCTCAGAATTTGATACCATTGATCTAAATTTATAAATTCCAATTATTTTTCCGTTTTTCCCAATCCTTTTATGCGAGAAAAATATAGGTCCTTTAGAATCTAGTTTTACCAGAATTGCTAATACTATAAATAGTGGCAATAAAAACAAAATACCTATGCTCGCACTAATAATATCAAAACTTCTCTTGAAAAAATTATAAACTAAAAAGCTCTTATTGCTTATTTTAGAATTTAATTTAATCTCCTTTATATTCTGCATAAATCCTCCTAATTCAACTTTTCCCTTTAATTTATTTAAATTACATATAGAGTATTATTAACAAAATTAAATTATATATGTTAATTTTTATGATATAATTCTAACATTTTTTATTAAAAAACTTAACTTAAATGTTTCCTCATTATTCTACATATATGTAATTTTTTTCTTTTTTTATCAATACATAAAATATCATTGAGTAATATAATTAAATTAATAGATGCTTAATTCTTGTACAGTAACTAATTAATAATATATTAACATTTGCTTTAGATTGATTTAAAAACAAATAATTCTATTTTATGTATATAATATCATAAAATAGTATCTATTCACAACTATTACCATAAATAAAAGGAACAAGCTATTGTTAATAATATATAAACATAAAATCATTTATATATTATTAGTTCAATTTCTAACTTGTTCCTTTGCTTATTATATTAAACTTTCACTTATTTTTATCTTTTACTTTTATTACTTTATAAATTTATAAATTACATGAGCTATTCCATCTTCATTATTACTCTTTGTTATATAATTTGCTATTTTCTTTGTCTCCTCTGTTCCATTTCCCATAGCAACACCAAGACCTGCATATTCTATCATATGGTGATCATTTTCAGCATCTCCACATGCTATTATTTCTTCTTGTTTTATATTCAAATATTCTGCTAATTTTCTTAAACCTTCACCTTTATTACACGATTTACTTAAAAATTCTAAAAAGTATGGTGTGCTTCTAACAACTGTATACCTATCATAAACCTCTTTTGGTAATCCCTTTACCGCTCTTTCTAAAACTTCTGGTTCATCAACCATCATAACCTTTATTATAGGTTCTTCTGAGTCAACTTCTTCAACCGCTTTTATAGCAATATTTATTTGATTTAATCTAGCTTCAACCTCACTATATTTACTCATCTTTGGAGTATGACACCCATACAAAGAAAATGCATGAATATTCACTCCTAAATCTTTGCTTATTTCATAAAGATATTTATAATCAGCACCCTTTATCGCATCTTTGCTTATAGCCTCTTTCGTTTTGGCATTTCTAACAAGTGCACCATTAAAACTTAATACATAATCATCTTCTGATATTAAATTTAATTCCTCTAAATATCTTTCTACCCCATCAATTGGTCTGCCAGTTGCAATAACAACTCTAACCCCTTTATCTATTGCATATTTTAAAGCCTCTTTTGTTTTAGCTGAAACCTTTTTCTCACTATTTAATAAAGTTCCATCCATATCTAATGCTATTAACTTATACATATTATCCTCCACTATTATTCTAATAATCTCTAAATATTATATCACTTACATTTAATTATTAATATTTTAATTTAAATACTTATAACAAATTTAAATTAAGTATAAGGAACAAAATCTGTATTTGCTAGGACAAGAATTATGTAAAATATAGTGTTATGTAATTGAAAATTTAAGAATAAATTGTTATAATTTATATGTTTATTAGATTATTAGAAAAGGAGTCATTATGTTCAAAATAATTAAAAGTTTCAATAATAATGTTATTCTCTGTACTGATATCTACAATAAAAATGAGTATATACTTTTAGGCAAAGGTATTGGTTTTAATGCAAAACCTGGTACATCATTTGAAGCTACAAACAAAATAGAGAAGACTTTTATAGTTCATAATGATAAAAAAGATAATCTTAAGGAGCTTTACAATTCTTTAAATCCTAACTTTATAGGAGTTGCAACAGAAGCTTTATCTATACTAACTGAGCATATAGATTGGAGCTTAAATTCTAAAGCTTATATTGCTCTTTTAGACCATTTAGTTTTTGCTATAGAAAGATATTATGAGGATATTTTCCTTGAAAATCAATTTAAGCATGAGCTTAAAACTTTATTTGATAATGAATGGCTTTTGGCTGAAAAAGCTATAAATTTTATAAATTCTTCTTTATCAATCCAGCTAAATGATGATGAAATTGCCTTTGTAACTATGCATATAAACGGAATATTAAATAAAACATCACCTATTGATGGTGGCAAAAATGCTATTATAATAAAAAATTCTATTAATTTTTTAGAAGATAAACTTAAAATTGAAATAGATAAAAGTTCTATTTATTATAATAGATTAGCTATTCATATCAAACTTGCTTTAAACAGAGCAATTAAAAATTCTCATGAAAGTAATCCTCTTCTTGATAATATAAAAGAAAAACTACCACACTCTTATAATTTAGCTAAACTCTTAGGATCTTATCTTTTTGAAAATTATGAAATAAACTTAACTGATGAAGAAATTGGATTTATAGCACTCCATATCGATAGACTAGTAAAAAATTCAATTAGTTTTGAAAAATAAATTATAAATATTGGCATTTACAAGTTATTTTTTATATGTTATTATCTTGTTAAGATGATATGACGTGTTACTGATAATGCAGGCATGGGTCAAAATATTCACTTTACTTATAGTTAAAGTGAACGTTTTGACCCATTTTTTATTTTTTGGAATTATTTTAGTAATAAATTAAAAACCCTGTATTTAGTCACAATAATACTCATCAAAATTTAAGGGGGAAATTTTTATGCTACAATATTTACAACGAATTGGTAAAGCAATTATGCTTCCAATTGCTGCACTTCCAATTGCAGGTATACTTTTAGGTGTTGGTGGTGCCTTTTTAAGTATTGCATCTTTAACTGATGCTCCAGCTGTTTATCAACCATTAATAGCTTTTGTTAATATTCCTGTTGTAACCATAATTCTACAAGTTATGAATGATGTTGGTAACATAGTTTTTGGTAATTTACCTATTTTATTTGCAGTAGGTGTTGCTGTTGGTCTTGCAAATAGAGAAAAAGGAACTTCAGCTTTAGCTGCTATATTTGGCTTTTTAATAATGAACCAAGTTATAAGCACATTGCTTGGTCTTGGTGTAACTAGTCTTGGAGTTTTAACTTCAGATAATATTGCTGCTGGATATGAAAATTACGTTACTACATCTTTAGGTATATTTACTCTTAATATGTCAGTGTTTGGTGGTATTATAACTGGTGTTGTAACTGCACTACTTCATAATAAATTTTATGACATTCAATTACCTCCTGTTATAGGATTTTTCTCTGGAACTAGATTTGTTCCTATAGTTGTTTCACTTGCTATGGCTGTTGTTGGTGCTATTTTAGCATTCGCTTGGCCTTTTGTTCAAGATGGTATAGCTTTAATTGCACTTGGTGTTAATAATGCTGGAAGTATTGGAACATTCCTATATGGATTAATTGAAAGAGCATTAATTCCATTTGGTCTTCACCACATATTCTATACTCCATTTTGGTATAGTTCTTTTGTTGAAGGAAATGTTATTATTAACGGTTCTCAAACAGTTGTTGCTGGAGCAAACTACGCATACTTTGCTCAACTTGGAAGTATGCAAGATTTAGTTGGTGCATCATCTGCTACTATGGCAACTATCGTTAATGGTACTACAAGATTTATGGCTGGTAAGTTCCCATTTATGATGTTTGGTCTTCCTGCAGCTGCTTTCGCAATGTACAAAACAGCTTCTCCTACTAAGAAAAAAGTTGTTGGTTCACTTTTAGCATCTGCTGCTATAACTTCATTTTTAACTGGTATAACTGAACCCTTAGAATTTACATTCTTATTTGTTGCTCCAGTTTTATATGCAGTTCACTGTGTACTTGCAGGATTATCATTCTTCCTAATGGATATACTTCATGTATTTGTAGGTATGACTTTCTCTGGTGGATTTATTGATTTTACTTTATTTGGATTACTTCCAGCTGGTGCAGGAGTTGCTACTAATTGGTACATGATACTTGCAGTTGGGGCAGTTTACGCAGTAGTTTACTACTTCTTATTTAAATTCTTAATAGTTAAGTTTAACTTAAAAACTCCTGGTAGAGATGAAAATGAAGAAACTAAACTTTACACTAAAGCTGATTTCCAAGCTGCTAAAGGACAAGCTGCTGCAAGTAAATCTAATATTGCATCTGGAAATAATGAAATAGTTGAAAAAGCTCCTGCTGTTTTAGAAGCATTAGGTGGAGAATCTAATATAGTAAGTGTTGATGCTTGTATAACTAGATTAAGAGTTGAAGTTAAAGACAAATCTAAAGTTGATAAGGATAAACTTAAATCTTTAGGTGCTGCTGGTGTTATAGAAGTCGGCAAAGGAGTTCAAGCTATTTTCGGTGCTAAAGCTGATGGTTATAAAAATGAAATTAAAAAAATTATGAATATAGACTAATTCAAATAAAATGTTAGAAATAGTTTTAACTGTTTCTAACATTTTTTAATTTACACTAATTTTTAATATAATTATTATATAAATTAAATAATAATTTATTTTATTTAATAATTATTATATCATAACAATGACAAGCTATTGAAAGTGATTTTCATTAATGGTAAGATAAATATGTAATTCTATTAAAAATCAATCAATCATAGAAGATATTATTTGAAAGCGGTGAAACTTTGGACTTAAATGAAACTAAACGAATAGATAAAAATGCTCTTTTATTCACCTTATCATTTGGTGTTATGGGGGTATTTTTGGATTAATAAATGATGCTTTTAGATCATATATAAGAATTGTTAATTCTGATGTATCTAAAAATTTTACTATTTATATAGGAATAGCAATGATTATACTTACTTTAGTTATAATCTCCATAAATAAATTCGGTTTTAAAAAAATATTAATTTTCTTAGAACTGTTAATTATGGTAGCATTTTTTACAGCTATAACTATTCCAAACTCATACATATTACCTCTTGACATAATAGCACTACAACTTGGATATAAAGCATTTAATTTTATAATAATACTAGTTATGGTATCTTATAGCTCAATAGGAAATCGAATATTTAGATTTGCAAGAGCTTTATTATTGTATGTTTTTATTGAAGCTATTGTATCAATGTTTGATGGTAAATTAGTTATCTACATATTTAAAAACTTCTTAAATATTACATATGCAAAAGCAAATCTTTTATCAAAAAATGTTGATAAATTATCTAGCTTACAATTACATAGTTACTTGATCTCTTATAAAATAGTAATAATCTTAGGTATACTTCTTACTATTTTTAGTCTATCTTTCTTATTATTCATAAAGGAAAAAGAGAGTGACTTCAGAGATCCAATACAATTTAATAATTGGAAAGAAAAAATAGGTGCATACATAGATTTTGGAATTTTTAAAGATAAATATATTATTATATGGATAATATACTCTACTCTTATGAGCTTAGATTCTACTCTAATTGCTCCTAATTTAGCAGTATATTTGAGTAATTACTTACATATTGAAAGAGGTGTTGTTTCAACATTAATATCAGCTAAAAGTTTTGGTGAAGTTTTACTTTTACTTATAACACCTTTCCTAGTTAAAAAATTAGGTGCTATAAAAGCTTTCTCACTACTTTTACTTTTCTCAGCACCGTTAATGCTACTTTTAACATTTGGTACTTCATTTGGTACATCTACAATACTTGTAATAGGTATTGCACTGTTTTTTAGATATGGGTTTACTATGGCTACACATCCAATACAAAACAGTTTAGAACTACTTCTTGTTAAGAAAAATTTAAGAGCCTTTTTAGTAGCATCAACAGTAGCACTTGATGGAATTATATCATCTTTTGTAGGCTTTTATGGAAAAAAAGTTTTTTTCTATAGTGCATCTGGATATCAAAGCTTATTTATGATATTTACTGTTGTATTTGTCATAAGTGCTATATTAATTTACTTTGGTTATAGAAAAAGATTTAAAACACTTTAATTTATATAAAAATATCACAAACCTTATAGCTATAAGCTTTGTGATATTTTTATTTTTTGTGTTATAATAATCTTTGCTATTAGAAATAATCTATAATAATATATATCTTAAAGCAGATATTTTACTGTAAATAATTAATTTTTATATAAATTACTAAAATTTTATAATTAGGAGGAAAAGTTTTGAGTTTAATAGATGAAATAAAAAAAAGAAGAACCTTTGCTATAATCTCTCACCCTGATGCTGGTAAAACCACACTTACTGAAAAGTTCCTGTTATATGGAGGAGCTATAAGAATGGCTGGTTCTGTTAAAGCTAGAAAAGCTGCTACTCATGCAGTATCTGACTGGATGGAAATTGAAAAACAAAGAGGTATTTCTGTTACATCTTCTGTTATGCAATTTAACTATGATGGATATTGTATAAATATATTAGATACACCAGGACACCAAGACTTCTCAGAAGATACTTATAGAACGCTTATAGCAGCTGATTCTGCTGTAATGGTTATTGATGGTGCTAAGGGTGTCGAAGATCAAACAAGAAAATTATTCCATGTTTGTTCTTTAAGAGAAATTCCTATATTTACATTCATAAACAAAATGGATAGAGAAACTAGAGATCCTTTTGAACTTCTTGAAGATATTGAATTAGAACTTGGTATAAAATCTTACCCTATGAATTGGCCAATTGGTGTTGGTAAAGATTTTAAAGGCGTTTACGACCGTAAAGAAGAAAAAGTTATTATTTTTGAAGGTGGAAATCATGGTCAAAATGAAGTTAAAGAAACTATCATTGATATAAATGATGAAAACATTCAAAATGTATTAGGGGAAAACCTTTATGAAAAACTTATGGAAGATATTGAACTTTTAGATATAGCTGGTGATGATTTTTCTGAAGAAAAGGTTAGAGTTGGAGAACTTACCCCAGTATTTTTCGGTTCTGCTTTAACAAACTTTGGTGTTGAACCATTTTTAAAGGAATTTTTAAACCTTACATCATCTCCTCTTCCTAGAAATTCTAGCATAGGAGAAATTGATACCTTTGAAGAACCTTTCTCTGCTTTTGTATTTAAAATACAAGCTAATATGAATAAAGCTCATAGAGATAGACTTGCATTTATGAGAATTTGTTCAGGTAAATTTGAAAAAGGTTTAGAAGTTAACCATGTTCAAGGTGGAAAAAAAGTTAAACTTACTCAACCTCAACAATTTTTAGCTCAAGATAGAGAAATCGTTGAGGAGGCTTATGCGGGAGACATAATTGGTGTATTTGACCCAGGAATATTTTCAATTGGAGATACTTTATGTGTAAACCCTAAAAAATTCAAATTTGACGGTATTCCAACATTTGCACCTGAACATTTCGCAAGGGTTAAACCTGTGGATACAATGAAAAGAAAGCAATTTATAAAAGGTGTAACTCAAATAGCACAAGAAGGTGCAATTCAAGTCTTTAAAGAACTTCACATAGGAATGGAAGAAATTATAGTTGGAGTTGTCGGCGTTCTTCAATTTGAAGTTTTAGAATTTAGGCTTAAAAGTGAATATAACGTTGATATAAAAATGGATAGATTACCATTTAGATATGTTCGTTGGATAGAAAATGATAATGTTGATGTTGATAAATTAAACCTTACATCAGATACTAAAAAAGTTAAGGACCTTAGAGATAGAAATCTTTTAATATTCCAAAATGATTGGGGTATTAGTTGGGCACTTGAACATAATTCTGGACTTATCTTATCTGATGTAGGAAAAGTTACTGATTAATCTAAACTTTATATAAATTTAAACAAAAAAAACAAATTACTAAATCTGCAAAATTTTAATTATGCAGATTTATGTAACTTGTTTTTTATTTTAAGTCTGCATTATATTCCTAAAACAATTTTCTCTATTGCTTTTCCAACTCCGTCGCATTCATTATTATCTGTTATATACTTTGCGGCTTCTTTAACATCTTTCCTTGCATTACCCATAGCAATTCCAAAACCTGCATTTTGTATCATTGATAAATCATTTTCACTATCTCCAATACAAATTATTTCATTTTCTTTTATTCCTAATATTTTTGCAAGTTGCTTTATTCCACTCCATTTGCATGTACCCTTTGGCATAACTTCAAAATTATTTGACCAAGAACTTACAACCTCTAAACCTTCTATTTCTCTCAATTCTTTTTTTGCTCTATTCAAAGCATCAATATTTTCATTTTCTATACATATAGCTTTCAAAATATCTCCTTCATTTTCTTTAAAAGCTTTATCTACATCTACATTTTCAAGTATTGTTATTTTATCTTCATTTCTTTTAGCTTTTCTGTTTGTTTGCTTATAGGCATGATTTTCATTTAATGTTTTTTCTAAGATTATTCCATTATATAAATTATAATAAACATTTAAATTATGTTTTTTAATAACAGAATCTATTACTTTAAGCTGGTCATAAGTTAATGCAGATTTATATATAATCTCTTCTTTATCTTGCTCTTTTATAAACCCTCCATTTGATGCAACTATTGGGGTTTCTATTCCAAGTAAATCTGCATAAATTTTAGCCGATTTAAATATTCTTCCTGTAGTTATAGCAACCACTATTCCCTTTTCTATTGCTTCTTTTATTGCTTTTTTATTTCTCTCACTTACTTCATGCTTGCTATTTAAAAGAGTTCCATCCATATCTATACAAATCATTTTATATTCCATAATTAAATTTATTGCTATATTTTAGCAATGTCCTCCTTTATTACAATATTTATTTTTTACTTTTATATAATTTGAATAATTAAAAATTAATATTACATATGTACTAACCTTATATTATCCAATTATTTATTAAATACATAATCATATTTTTTCTGTGGAATAATATTATTAAAATAATTGAAGGGAGGTCTTTTTAATGCAAAAAAATAAAGTTACAGAAAATACCAAAGTAAAGCATAATACCTATGCTCCAGATATGAGAAATTTTTTGGAACCAGCTCCTGAGGATTTAATTTCTGGGGAAGGTAAAACTAAAACAACTTTACCAGATCACACTAAAGACCCAATAGTATGTAACAATATTGCTTCTCAAGAATTTGATTATACTGACAATTTAATCGATAGTGGAAAGCTATAATATTACACAAACTAACTTTACTGTAAAGTAAATTAAACCACATTTGTATTAAAAGAGGCTGTATTATAAATAATACAGCTTCCTTTTATTAAATTTTATAAAATTCTTCAAAAGATTTTATACAATCACTATGATCCTTAACTGCCGCAAGTTCTCTTATTGAATGCATTGAAAGTATTGGAGTTCCCATATCAACTATTCTTATTGGAAGATGTGTTGAAGATATTGGTCCTATTGTTGAACCTCCTCTTAAATCTGACCTATTAACAAATCTTTGAACATTAACTCCAGCCTTTCTACATATCAATTCATAAGCAGTTGATGTGTCACTATCAGTTGCATAACTTTGAGATGCCGCAATCTTTATGACAGGTCCACCATTTAAAACTGGTCTTACAGTTGGATCATGTTTTTCAGGTACATTTGGATGAACTGCATGAGCTAAATCTGCTGATATTAAGAATGATTTAGAAACAGCTCTTAAAAAATCTTCCCTTCCCTTTCCAAGACCTAAAACTATTCTCTCTAAAATCATTGATAACATTTCAGAATCTCCACCTTGTTTTGTAGAGCTTCCAACCTCTTCATTATCAGTAGCAATCATTATATTAGTAGCTAAATTTACATCAGCGCTAATTAAAGCCTCAATTCCAGCATGAACCATAGCTAAATCATCTAATCTTCCAGAAGATATAAATTCTTCATTTAATCCCATTAAACATCCTTTTTCATATTCATAAGGATAAAGTTCAAAATCTATAATAGCTTCCTTTGAAACATTTAATTCTTTCGCTAAAAGTTCTAAAAGATAATTTCCTTTTTCTAATTTTTCATTTATTAAAGATAGAAGTGGAAGAGTATCTTTTTGTCTATTTATCTTAAATCCATCATTAACTTCTCTATTCATATGAATTGCAAGATTTGGAATTACAAGAATTGGTCTTTTTATGTTCACAAGTTTACTAACTGGATATAGAGGCTTATCTCCTTCTAAAGTAACTCTACCAGCTAAAGCTAATGGTCTGTCAAACCATGTATTTAATATTGGTCCTCCATAAACTTCTGTATTTAACTTAACATAAGCATTTTCAACTACAATATCTGGATTTGGTTTAATCCTAAATCCTGGTGAATCAGTATGAGCACCTACAAGTTTAAAACCATGCTCTGCCACATCACCATTTCCTACTTTAAAAGCTACAATAGCAGAATTATTTTTAGTTACATAATATTTTCCTTTAGGAACTAAACTCCATTTGTTCTCTTCTTTTAATTCTATAAATCCTTCTTTATTTAATCTATCTTTTACATTTTCTACAGCATGAAAAGCTGTTGGACTATTATAAGCAAAATCTATTAAATCAAGGGCAATTTCTCTTGAGTTATTCATAAAAATCTCCTTTCAAGTTTAATTAATCTATCTATACTTTAACACATATATCATTTTTAGTGAACTAACTATCCTATCTCTCTGTAATATTAACCAATCTTTACATAAGATGAACTTACATACCCTTCTATTCTCTTTCCATTAATATAATAAGCTATCTTTAACCATTTTCCATCTTCATTTAATATAATAACTTGTGATTTAGGTTTCAATGTTCCAATTACAGCATAATTAGTTCCCGCCCCTTTTCTTACATTTAAATTTACAGTTGTATTTGTCGTAACACCTGTTTTATAAGTTATCATAGAACCCGAATTATTATTTGTATTATTGTTTGAAGAATTTCCTAAAATAGTTACATAAGACTTCGATACATATCCTTCTCTTCCATCATATTTAACTTTATAAAAACTATTCTCTTCACCCATTATAGTTACTTGCTTTCCATTATAAAGTCTATCTACTACCGAATAATTAGTTCCTGGACCTTTTCTTACATTTAATGATGTATCAACCTTTACAACTCCTACTTTAGTAGTCGCTTCTGTATTATTACCATTATTTACATTATTATCTTCATATCCATTATAAGCCTTCGTTTCTGTAATCAAATTATAAATTCGTTGTCCATAAGTATCATTGTTTTTAGCAGCATCAACTAATGAACTATATTTGCTTGTACTATATCCTGGAACAGCCCATTTCCCTGAAAGTTCTTCAACAGACTGTGCACTTCCTCTTGTTACATATTTAAATCTTGGATCAACTAAATCTAAAACCAAAGAATCTTTTGAAGCATAAGCTTTTAAATGTTGCACTTGTGCTCTTAACCCAAGTCTTGGAGTTTTAAATTTTTCCTTAACTCCAGCTGCTCCTGTTGCTCCAAGTCCAGCATAATTATTATCATTAGCATTAACTATTCCACCATATTGAAAATACCCTGTTTCCCAAATTGCTTGAGCTATAACTATATCTGGTCTAACCTTTTCGATATTAGCCTCTTCATAAGCTAAATCCACAAATTCATCTATGCTACAATTTAATTTATATACATAGCCTTTTTTTTCTGCTATTTCATTAAAATATTTTTTAAATCCCTCCTTGCTAACCTCTGCATTCCCCATTATGCTGTGAGTTTGAGAATATATTTGAGTTGATTTTTCTAATGAATCATCAATTGCAGGTCCATCTATATACATAGCATCATTATTATCTTCTATATCAATAATTTTTTCTTCTAAATTATCCTCTGCTAAAACACATGTATTATTTACAAAAATGCCTGTTCCTAAACCTAATATCATCATAAAACTACACAATTTTTTTCTTTTCATTGAATTTCCCCCTAATATTCAATTTTTAATATTTATATTGGTAAATTTAAATAATAGCATAAAATTTTATTAATATCCTTATAATATATTGTACCACAATTTGTATTAATTAAATTATTTTTGTAATATTTATGTATTATTTGATTATTTAAACAATTTATTTTCTAGATTTATATGTAAATAAACATGATTATTAAAATCATTCTTATTTAAGTAAATTTTTTCTAATTTTTTTATTTTTTTTTTAAATTTTAGTGTTTTATTTCATATATTAATGTTATAATAATGCTCATGTAGTTTAGGAAAAGGAGGAAATGATATGCTTTCAAAGCTATTAATTAAAATTTTTATTAAAAATTCTGAAAACATACAAGATAATTCTGTAAGAGATAAGTATGGATATTTTGCTGGAATAGTCGGTATTGTATTTAATCTTCTACTTTTTTTTATAAAATTATTTGTAGGAATCATCACTGGAAGTATTGCTGTTACAGCTGATGCATTTAACAATTTATCAGACACTATATCATCCATAATAACAATACTTGGATTTAGATTATCTAATCTTCCACCTGATAAAGAACATCCATTTGGACACGGTAGATCAGAATACATAGCATCCCTTATTATGTCTTTCATAATACTTATGGTTGGTTTAGATTTCGCAAAATCATCAATTACAAGAATACTAAACCCTACACCTGTTCATTTTGACATACTTGCATTTATTTTATTACTTATAACAATAATAGTTAAAATTTGGCTTAGTCTTTTTAATAGATTCGTTGGTAAAAAGATTAATTCAAAAGCTCTTGAGATATCAGCTTTTGATTCTCTAGGAGATGTTTTTGCTTCAAGTATAGTTTTAATTTCATTCGTTGTTGCAAGATTCACATCAATTCCTTTAGATGGATATGTTGGACTTTTTGTATCATTGTTCATACTTTATGCTGGATACAAACTTTTAAGAGAAACAATAAGCCCGCTTTTGGGGGAATCACCAGATCCAAAACTTGTAGATAGTATAAAAGAGGAATTGCTATCTTATGATTATATAACTGGTGTTCATGATTTAATAATTCACAATTATGGAGTTGGAAAATTCATGGCATCAATTCATGCTGAAATACCTGCTAATATAGATATAATGACAATTCATAATGTCATAGATTTAGCAGAACGTGAAATATCAGAAAAACTTAAGATAGTTTTAGTGGTTCATATGGATCCTATATCTATTGAGGAAAATGAAGTTAAATCAGCTAAAGAACTTATAGAAAAAATAATCAGCAAAAAACCTATAATAACATCTATTCATGATTTTAGGATTATTGGAAAAGGTGAAAAGAAAAGTTTAATTTTTGACGTTGTTATTAGACCAGATGATACTCATAAAAAGATTTCAGATGATGAAATTATTCAATTTATATCTGAAGAAACAAAAAAAATACATAAAAATTATAAATGTATTATTACAGTTGATAGAGAGTTTATTTAATAGTCCTCTTTTTATTAAATTGTGATTTTATAAAAATTTAAAAATCAATATTTGTAATAAAATTTGTGTAAAATAAAATTCTAAGAATAAACATCTTAGAATTTTATTTTATCTTAATTAATTATTTTTATATTTTTTTCTTTCACTAATTATAATCAACATAAGTATACAAACACCTATTATTGTTAAGCCTGCGCCTTTATAAATACCATCTGGAATAAATACAAGTTTTATGTTTTGAGTTCCTTGATTTAATTTTATCTCCATGAAGTTATATTTAGAAAGAATCTTAACTTTTTTACCATTTATATAAGCGCTCCAACCACTATCATATGGTATTGATAATAACAATATATTGTTATTTCCTTGTGCTGTTACAGTACCTGTTATTTGTGTATTTGTAACCTCTAAATCTTTTATCGAATTATTCTTCAATGTATCAATGCTTTTTGCAAATGTACTAACATTTAATCCATAAAATTGAATATGACTTATTATAAAATCATTATCAACTAATTCTAATTGAACTGTTACATTTTCTCCAGCCTTAAAATAACCTAAGCTCATTATTCCATTATTCCATGAACCACCATAGGTGCTTATTTTTTTACCATTTACATAAAGATAAACCGCTCTTTGAATTCCATCATTTAAATCCATATAAAGCTCTTGATTCTTCGCATTCATAATATTAAACGTTAGAACTCCAGTCTCCTTATCATTTATTTTCTCCACAGCTAACTTACTCTCTCCATCAGCAACTATCTGAGCATTACGTAGACTTATTGTATAATCTGAATCAGCTGGTTCTAAATACTCCTTATAATTTGCAGTGTTGATTTCATTTCCAAGCATACTATTTAAAAATAAATTATTATTTACAAACATATTTGATGTAAAATCTATATTTTTATCCATAAAACCGCTGTTTACAACATAACCTATTGGAAGAGAATATTTATATTCATTAATTACTTTTCCATATCCTTCAGCAACTTCGGTATATAAATCACCTAAATAATTATTAGCCATTACATATTTTACTCCAAGTAACGAATTTAAAATAGCAGTAGTACCTGAATACGTGGTTGCTAAATTAACTCCTGCATTACCAAGTCCCAAATCATAATGCAAAAACTCTCCTAAAGGTTGATATGTAAATGAAGTAAACGATGCTATATTATTATAATCTAAAGCCATACCTCTATTATATCTTCCATCAACTTCAGCCATTCTATAAAAACTAGTATCTTTTTCTTTTATTTCATTTACTAAAGGTTGAGAACTTATAATATTAGAATATACTTTGCTTCCTATAGAGCCCACATCACCATTTATATCACTTATATATAAAGCTGAACTTAGTGTTAATTCTCCAAATATCATTATTATCATAAAAATTGAAACATTTTTCTTTAAGTCAGGTCTATTTTTATACAGATATAAAAGCACTACATATATTATCACCATTACTATATTACCTGCAATTACAAGCATTCCACCTGCACCTACATAAGTAAACAGTAAATATACAAGTATGCAAATTAAAATAACTCCTGATATTATTATACTTTTATTTGAACTGTATTTAATGTTTACAAATTCTTTATATGCATAACTTAACATCATAAAAGAATACACAAAAGAAAATCTAAACATATACCATATAGGAGTTTCAAACCCTTGCCATGCTAAATCTACTATGGGTACTGTAAAACTTATAAACATCCCAACGTACATTAAAAGACTTATAATCTTTTCCTTTTGAGATATCTTTTTATTAAAAAAATATGGAATTAATAATATAAGTGGAATAAGCCCTATATATATATTGGGTTGACCATAGGAAATTGCTTCATATGTACCTGCAAAAAATTTTGATAAAAATAAATTAAAATTAAATGTATTTATAGGATTGCTAAGATATATCTGTGTTCCTGTATTTTTAATAGCAAAATATGTAGGAACAACTAATATACCAGAAATAAGAGCTGCGACAACAGCTGAAAATAAAAACCTAGCTAATGCTTTAATGAATTTTTTCCAATCTGTTACTTTATTTTCTGTAAAATATCTAGATAAAAAATAAAGCAAAGCAAATCCACCAACCATATATGATATATAAAAGTTATCTAATATCATAATAGCTAAAAATACAATAAAAAATGTTTTTTTCTTTTCTTTTATTAATTTTTCAACGCCTATTAAAATAAGTGGCAGAAGAATCACTCCATCTAGCCACATTATATTTAAATAATACATTACAACATATCCCATTAAAGCATACATTGTTGAAAAAAATACTGTGTATATATTTATTTTTTTGTACATGTATTTTATAAATATAATAAATGTTAATGATGATAATGCTACTTTTATAAGTAACAAAGTCATCATAAAATTTTGCATATCGGATTTTGGGAAAAGTAAAACTAAAAATGATAATGGACTTGCTAAATAATAAGCAAAAATTCCTATAAATCCTCCACCCAAACTTAATTTCCATGAATATAATAATTGAGAAAAATCACCACTAGATAATATACTTTTGTATAATGAATAAAAATTTGCATATTGATTATACATATCTCCAATTAAGATACTTCTAAAACCAAAAGCTCCTGCCCCAATAATCGTAAAAGCTATGTAAAGTATTAAAGCTGGCGCTATCATGCCAATGATTAAATATTTTACAAAAGTTTTTTTCTCTGTTGATTTATTCATATTTTTCTCCTAATCAAAATCTCTAACCTTTTCTCCATTATATTCTTCAACAAAATATAAAGGTCTTCTCTTCGTTTCATTAAAGACTCTTCCTATATATTCTCCTATAATACCTAGAGATAATAATTGAACTCCACCTAAAAATAGTATAACTGCCATAAGTGATGGATATCCTTTAACAGCTTCACCCATTATTAAAGTTCTTGCTATTATTATTACTATATAAACAAAGGCACAAAAAGAAATTATAACACCTAAAAAGCTAGAAATTCTAAGAGGTTTAGTAGTAAAAGACGTTATTCCTTCTATTGCTAAATCTATAAGTTTCCAATAATTCCACTTAGTACTTCCCGCTACTCTTGGGTCTCTATCAAATAGTATTTCCTTTTTATTAAAACCTATCCAACTAAACATACCCTTAGTATATCTCTCTGATTCTCTAAATTTTCTAAGAGCATCTACACATCTTCTATCTAATAATCTAAAATCACCTGTATTTTTTTGAATAGGTATTCTAGTACTTTTTTGTAACATCTTATAAAAAAGAGATGATGTAAATTTTTTCATAAAGCTTTCTCCAGCTCTACTTTTTCTTTTAGCATATACATCGTCATATCCTTGTTCCCAATATTTTAACATCTCTTCTATAAGTTCTGGAGGATCTTGCAAATCAGCATCTAATATTATGCAACAATCGCCAGTTACATAATCTAATCCCGCTATCATAGCAGTCTCTTTTCCATAATTTCTTGATAAATTTATGTAACACATTCTTTTATCTCTTTTTCTTAGTTCTCTTAAAATATTTAATGTATTATCTTTGCTACCGTCATTTATTAACAACACCTCAAATTCATAATTGTTTAATTTATTTATAACATTTTCCAACCTGTCATAGAGAGTATATAAAACCTCTTCTTCGTTATATGCAGGTATCAAAATACTGACCTTTTTCATTTTTTTCCTCCTAATATAACTTAATATTAAATTAAACTTATAATATTTAATGCTATTTCATAGCTATAAAGATGGCACCAATTATTATTAATATAATACCTATAACCTTCTCTTTATTAACCTTTTCTTTTAGCATCAATCTAGATATTATAATAGTCCATATATAAGTTATGGCTGTTAACGGCAACACTATACTATATGGTAAATATTTTAAAGCTACTATGTTTAATACTGCTGCTATAACATATAATATTCCACCAATGTATAAATTTAAATTTAAAAACACACTTCTAAACACATTCTTAAAATCTAAATGAGCTGCTCCTTTTTTAAAAAAGAATCCACCTAAACTTCCCATCAGCGTCATAATTGGAAATAATAAATATATTTTATTCATTTTTACCTCCCCTAGCTATGGAAATAACTCCTGCTATTATAATCACAATTCCTATTAATTCCATAGGAGATACAACTTCACCCAAAAATATGTACCCAATTATAAGAGCAAATACATAGCTTACACACATAAGAGGCTGTATAACTGAAAGCTGTCCAAACTTAAGAGCCACTATCATGAGAAGAGCTCCTATTCCATACAAGAAAAATCCTATCAATAAATATAAAATATTTATACTGCTTATTTTCCAAAATAATTGTCCAAAAGATGTACAAACTGCTGACAGTATTATTAGAGTTATACCCAGTGTCATATTATTCTTTTTTTCCATACTACTTTTCTCTCCTATTTTTTTCACACTCTAAGTATTTCTTGTTTTCAATTTTAAATTAACAATTTTATAAATTAAAAGTTTTAATTTACATATTACTAACAAACCTATTTAATTATAACACTTATTTAAGATTTGCAACAAAAAAAAGTCTAAAAATTGATACTAACTAGATTATTATATCATCTTTAGACCTTGAATTACTAACAGAAATGAATTTTTTTTGATAAATTATTAATTGTATCGTATATTTATAATATTTTAGATAAAAATTCTCTAGTTCTTGAATTTTTTGGATTAAAAAATATCTCATTTGGTGCACCTTTTTCAATAATTTTTCCATTATCCATAAAAATTATTCTACTTCCAACCTCCTTAGCGAATCCCATTTCATGAGTTACAACCACCATAGTCATCCCATCTTTTGCTAATTGTTTCATAACATTTAAAACCTCTCCAACCATTTCTGGATCTAATGCAGATGTTGGCTCATCAAAAAGTATAACATCTGGCTCCATAGCCAATGCCCTTGCAATTGCTATTCTTTGCTTTTGCCCTCCTGATAATGAACTTGGATAACTATTTGCCTTGTCAGAAAGTCCAACCTTTGCTAGAAGTTCCATAGCTTTTTCAATAGCTTTTTCTTTTGATATCTTTTTGACCTTAATAGGTGCCATAGTTATATTTTCTAAAACTGTTTTATGTGGAAATAAATTAAACTGTTGAAAAACCATACCCATTTTTTCTCTTATTTTATTTATGTCACACTCTTTATTTGTTATAGATTTTCCTTCAAAAGTTATTTCTCCAGAAGTTGGTTTTTCTAAAAGGTTTAAACATCTTAAAAATGTACTTTTTCCAGAACCTGATGGTCCTATAAGCACTAAAACTTCACCTTTTTTAATATGCTCATCTATTCCTTTTAAAACCTGAGTTTTCCCAAAACATTTATAAAGGTTATTTACATAAAGCATCTGTATTCATTCTCCTTTCTATATACTTTATAACTCGTCCTAAAGTATAAGTTAATACAAAATAACAAATTGCTGAAATTATAAGTGGTTCAAAAGACCTAAATATTCTTCCAGTAACCTTATTTGCAGCATACATAAGTTCTGCAACTCCAATAGTTGATGCCATTGATGATTCTTTTATAACTGCTATAAACTCATTTCCAATGGCAGGTAATATATTTTTTATTGCCTGTGGAATAATTACCAAAAACATTGCCTTAGAATAATTCATTCCTAAACTTCTTGCAGCTTCTAATTGTCCTTTATCAACTGCCTCTATCCCAGCTCTTATAAGTTCTGATACATAAGCTGCTGAATTTAATGATATTGCAAGTATACCTGACGCTATGGCTGGCATATCTAAATTGAAAATTTGATCCGCTCCATAATATACAATCATTATCTGTAAATAAAGAGGTGTTCCACGTACCACTTCAATATAAGTGCTTGATAAAACTTTAAAAATATTTATTTTAAGTATAGTAAATTTGCTTTTTTTCATTGCATATAAAACTATTCCAAACAAAGTCCCCAAAAACACAGAAATTAAAGATATAAATAACGTTAATTTTATTCCATCTATAAAATACATATAGTAATCTGACAAAAAGCTAAAATCCATAAAACCCCTCCATATATGATTTCCAAATATTAATTAGAAACCATTGCATTTGCATTTACAACAAATTCATCTATTTTCCCGTTGCTTATTAACCCATCTATTACATTATTAACCTCATCTAATAAATCACTTGAGCCTTTTTTAACAGCAATAGCTGCCCCTCCGTCATCATACTTAACAGGTATTTCAGTTAAAAATAAATCTTCATTAGTAGTTAAAATTGTTTCAGCTACTGGTTTTTCAACTACTACCGCATCAATCTTTCCTGATTTTAATTCCGTAATTAATTGATCAACCTTTGTAAGCTCTGTTATATTAGCATTTTCTATTTGTTCTTCTGCTATCCTTGCTTGAATAGCTCCCATTTGAACTCCTATTTTTTTATTAGCTAAATCCTCTAAGCTCGTATAAATATTCTTATTTCTATCTAATACTAAAATAGATTGAACTGCTTTATAATATACATCAGAAAAATCAACACTTTTCTCACGCTCTGCATTAGGACTCATTCCTGATATAACCATGTCAATTTTTCCAGATTGAAGTGCAGCTAAAAGCATTCCAAAATCCATTTCTCTAATCTCAAGTTCTACCCCTAAACTGCTTGCTATTTCATTTGCAACATCAACATCAAAGCCTATAATTTGATCTTTTCCATCTATAATTGTATGAAATTCATAAGGTGCATAATCAGCACTCATCCCAACAACTAATTTTCTATTATCCCTTATATTATCTAAAGAACTTGACTTGCTAGATGATGTACTTGCAGTACCACTATTAGATGAACAACCTATCAATAAATTTAATGCAACACCCATTACAGATAAAGCTAAAACACCTCTAAAAAATCTCTTTTTTATTTTCATTTAAAATCCCCCACTTTTTTAATATTAACTATTAATAAGTTTATTAACTATCATCTTAATATATGAATTATTATTCATTTTTGTGAATTATTATGCAATAATTAAAATTTATTTATCATTAAATTCCTTTTGATAAATAAAAAAACTTGCTAACTATCTCTAATTAACAAGTTTTTTAAATTTAAGATTTTTATTCCAATATAATATCTTTTAATCTATGAAGGGCTCTAGTGGACATTATATATTTTATTAAATCCTCTTCTTTATTTTCTTTAGAAGATTCTTTTATTTCAGCTATTATAACTCCATCAAATTCTAATCCTTTTGCTAAGTAAGACGGAATTATTACAACACCACCCTTATAAATTATATCTTCTCTATTAAATTTAACTACATGAATTTTATCTTTTATAATATCATATATTTGTTCTAATTGATTCTGGTCTTTTGTTATAATAGCTATACTATCTAACTTATCACCATTATATTCATTAATGTAATTTATTATCTTATCTCTAAAATCATCTTTATTTTTTACATTTATAGCTTCAACAGCCTTTCCATTTCTAACTAAAGGTGTTATTGAAGTTTCTTTTAAAAATTTATTTGCATAATCTATTATTTCAAAAGTACTTCTATAACTTCTATTTAAGTTAAAGACTTCAATATTATCTAAATTTAAAATATTATCTAAATTAAGCATAGCAGGAATTTCTGACACTTTATTTATTCTTTGATTTACATCTCCAACTATTGTGAAATACTTGCTTCCTGTCAATTCTTTTATTACTTTAAATTGAATTGGAGAATAGTCTTGTGCCTCATCTATTATTACATGACGATAACTTTGTTTTGCTTTTTTACCTTCAAGATTTATCATCAAATATAAAATAGGTGCTAAATCATTAGTTGTTAATATTTTATTGTTATTAAATTCCTTATATATTTTAACTATGCTTTTCTTTCCAAGCCAAGTTTCTATTTCTTGTCTTGAATTCATAACTTCTTTAACAATTTCCCTAACTTCTATACTTCTTTTAAACTCTATATTATTTTCTTCAATTAAAAGTTCTTCTGGCTTTAATGAAGATTTTAATTCATTTACTTTTTTATTTAATTCCCTAAACTTTTCATCTCTCTTATCTTTAATTTTAGAGATTAATATTCTTTTTATCTTTTCACTTCTCCTAAACAAAGGCATATATGCATAATGTTTTTCAAACATTTCTTTTATTTCATCTACCCCAACTACCTCTTCACCAAAATATTTAGCAGGTTCAATCTTAAAATAATTTAAATCCATATTTCTTATTAAAATATCTAAATCATCTATTATTTTTGTTGAATTTTTGTACTTAGTATCTTCTACAATTTGCTTATTACCAGAAACTAAAGCATCTAAATATTCCTCAAATCCTGCTATTTCTATTGGCTCTTCCAATTGCTCTGCTGCAAAATCTAAAAATGTCTGTTGTTTAACTTTTGATTCTCCAAGGCTTGGTAACACCTGTGATATATATTCCATAAATATGTGGTTTGGACCTAAAATTAAAACTTTATCCTCAAGTTCTTTTCTATAATTATATAAAAGATATGCCACTCTATGAAGAGCTATAGTAGTTTTACCACTACCTGCTACACCATTTACAACTATATTCTTAGTTCTCTCCTTTCTTATTATCTCATCTTGTTCCTTTTGTATAGTCATAACTATATCTTTTAATTTTTCAGAGGAATTATTACTCAAAACTTCTTGTAAAATTTCATCTTTAATATCAACTTCAGAATCAAATATTCCCTTTAATTCACTCTTTTTAACTATTATTTGTCGTCTTTTTAAGATATCAGTTTTAACTTTTCCATCAGGTGCTGTATAATATGCTTCTCCTAAACTTCCATGATAAAATAATGATGCAATAGGTGCTCTCCAGTCAACAATTAACGGTTCAAAATCTCCTTCTGGAATAACTCCAAATCTTCCGATATACATTTCTTCTTCATCATCAAAATTAGAATCAATAAAATTTATCTTACCAAAATAAGGAGAACTTTTTAATGTAGTAAGTTCTTTTAATTTTTTATCTATAGAAGCAAAAGCCTGCTCCTTCATATATCTCTCATGATCAAAATATTCTATTAACTTATCTTCGTCATCTCTATACTCTTCTATAGCATTTTTTCTATAATCTAATATATATTCTGTTATTTCTTTTCTTTTATTTATATAATTTAGAACCTCTTTGTTTAATATATTTAAAGTATCTTCTAAATGCTTGTTCTCTATTAAAAAATCATTATTCTTTTCCATTTTTTCCTCCTCATAAATTTATTAATTTTAAAGAAAAAATATTTAACTGTAAAACTTTTCTATAAAATTAACAAAACCTAGAATTAATAATAAAAGTGAGCTATGTATTAGCATAACTCACTATATTGTAACTTACTTTGTTTTTAAAATTAGAATTAGAATAAATTATTATTTGAAGAATTGTCTTCATCATCTTTATTTTTTAATTCAAAATTTTCATCTGACAAATTTTCATTATCATTAGAACTTTGAATAGTCATATCTGACTTTTTAAAATCTAATTGTTCTTCATTTTCTTTTTCTAATTTTAATGTCGATTCTTCTAAAGCTTCTTCCTTCAAAGCCTCTTCTCTAGCTTTTTGAATAGCTTCTTCCTTTTCTCTTCTCTTAGCCATAGCTAATTCTCTCAACATTTCTTTTTCATACTTAGCTTTTTCATAAGCTTCTCTTTTTTCTGGATATTTTCCATAAACTATTTCCATGAACTCATCGCCCATTATAGTTTCTTTTTCTAATAAAACATTTGAAATTTCATCTAAAAGATCTTTGTTTTCACTTAATATAGTTCTTGCTTCTTTATGAGCTGTTCTAATTATAGCTAAAATTTCTTCATCAACTATAGTAGATGTTTGTTCTGAACAATTTCTAGAAGCTCTCGCATCTAAATATCTGTTATTTATAGACTCTAGAGCCATCATATCAAACCTATCACTCATACCATAAAGTGTAACCATATTTCTAGCAGATTGAGTTGCTCTTTCTATATCGTTAGATGCACCTGTAGTTATGCTACCAAATTTAACCTCTTCAGCAGCTCTACCTCCAAGCATAACAGCTATTTGATCTATCATTTCATCCTTAGATACTAAATATTTTTCTTCTTCTGGAAGTTGCATAGTATAACCTAATGCTCCCATTGTTCTTGGTATTATAGTTATTTTATGAACTGGATCAGTATTATTTAAAAGAGCTGCCACAAGAGCATGACCTACTTCATGATATGCAACTATACTCTTTTCTCTAGGAGACATTATCCTATCTTTCTTTTCCTTACCAGCTATAATAACCTCTACAGCTTCTTCTAAATCTTCTTGTATAACTTCACGTCTACCATGCTTGACTGCCCTTAAAGCTGCTTCATTTACCATATTAGCAAGGTCAGCTCCAACAGCACCTGGAGTAGATTTAGCTATAGCCTTTAAAGATACATCATCTGCAAGTTTTACGTCTTTTGCATGTACCTTTAAAATAGCTTCTCTACCAATAAGGTCTGGACTATCAACTATAACCCTTCTATCAAATCTACCAGGTCTTAAAAGCGCTTTATCTAAGACTTCAGGTCTATTTGTAGCTGCAAGTATTACAACTCCTTTTGAAGAATCAAATCCATCCATTTCAGTTAAAAGTTGATTTAGAGTTTGTTCTCTTTCATCATTTCCTTGAATAGCACCATCTCTACTTTTACCTATAGCATCAATTTCATCTATAAATACTATACAAGGTGCTTTTTCCTCTGCTTGTTTAAACAAATCTCTTACTCTTGAAGCTCCCATACCAACAAACATTTCAACAAAATCAGAACCTGACATTGAGAAAAATGGTACTTTACACTCTCCTGCAACAGCTTTTGCAAGAAGTGTCTTACCAGTTCCTGGAGGCCCAACTAAAAGAGCACCCTTAGGTAGTTTAGCTCCAATTGCAGTATACTTTTGAGTATTATGCATAAAATCTACAATTTCTTTTAAAGATTCTTTTGCCTCATCTTGACCTGCAACATCATTAAAAGTAATTCCTGTTTCATCTTCTGCATAAAGCTTAGCATTATTCTTTCCAAAAGACATAACGCCTCCACCCATCTTTTTATCTATCTTTCCAAACATAAATCTTCCTAGTAGGAAAAATATTAAAAGTGGTGCTACCCAAGACAATATAAATTCTAAAATAGGATAATTTTGAGGTTGACTTACTGTTATTTGCACATTAGCTGAAAGTAATTCATTTACTAGCCCATCATCCTTAAGTCCTGCAACAGCGGGATTTGTTGTATAAAGAATTTTTCCGCTTTCTTGAGTATTTGCCTTAGGTTCAATTTGAATTTGATTACCCACAAAATCAACAGATTGTATTTCTTTATCTGAAATCATTTGTTTAAATTGAGTATAATCTATGCTTTGATACATCATTTCCTGTTTAACCACATTAAACATAAAGATTATACCAAAAACTATAGCAACATATATAAGTATATATCTAAGTTTTTTCTTATCTTTAAACATATTCCTTATCTTTTACTCCTTTTCTTATAATTATTTAACTAGGTAAGAAATCCTATTTTATTAAAAGGATATATCCTAAATCCAGCAACCGCTACTATGCTAGATGCTTTAATAAAAGGATCTGACCAATATCTTGAATCATAACTGTTAGCTCTATTATCCCCTAACATAAAGTAACAGCCAGCAGGAACCTTCCATTCACCATATTTTCCTCCTGGATATTTTACATAAGGCTGATTTAAAAGTTTACCATTTATATAAACATCTCCATTTTCATCTACAACCACTTTATCTCCAGGCGTTCCTATCACACGTTTTATAAGAAGTTCATTTGAGTAATTTGATTTAAATACCACTATCTCACCAGTTTTTAAATCATTAGCGTTAAATAATCTACTAACTAGTATTTGATCTCCAGCTTCTATAGTTGGAGCCATAGATGATGTAGGTACTACTATCTTAAATACTACAAATTTATTTATAAGAAATGCTAATCCTATGGCCGCAATAATTGGTATTATCCATCCGATTATAAAAGACTTTTTTTTAGTAACCTTAGTCTTATTATCACTCATCCTTTTGCCACATACCTTTCATCAATTCTTTTATTTTTTTGTTCCTTTCTATAGTTTTTTTCTCATCTAGTATATATTTTTCTTTTTCTTTTCTAATTATATATCCTTCTTTTAAAATTCCTACTATTAATTCTTTATTTATTTTTATAGTATTGAAATTTTCATCTTGACATATAACTAAATTATCCTCAATCCTATCTATTACCCAAAAATTCATATACTCTGAGACTCCTTTAAAATAAAGTATCACTTATAAGTATACCACATTACAACATTTTTTTATCATTTATTATAGTATTTTTTTCATCAGTTTACATTGCTATTTTAAATTTTTTACACACAATCATTTCTTATAATGTCATCATAAGATTCTCTTTTACAAGCTAATTTACTTTTTCCATTTGATACCATAACTACTGCTGCCCTTAGTATTCTGTTATAATTGCTTGCCATAGAATACCCATATGCTCCCGTACTTAAAACAGCTAATATATCTCCTGTTTTTGGTTCATTTAATCTTATATTGTCTATTAATATATCTCCAGATTCGCAACATTTCCCCGCAATAGTCACATCTTCAAACTTATCCCCTGAAACTCTATTTGCGATTAAACATTCATATTTAGCATTATAAAGAGCTGGTCTTATATTATCTGCCATTCCACCATCTACACACACATATTTTCGGATATTTTCTATTTCCTTAATAGCACCTATTGTATATAAAGTTGTTCCTGCATTTCCAATTAAACTTCTTCCAGGCTCTATTGAAAACACTGGTCTTGGGAAATTCAACTCTTCACAAACTTTTTCAGCAGTATCTAAGATAGCACTACAATACTCTTCAATTTCCTTTGGCTTATCTTCTTTAGTGTAATAAATTCCGAAGCCACCTCCAAAATCTATCTCCTTTATAAGATGACCTGTTTTTTTATAAATATTATTAGCTAAAGTAACCATTATTTTAGCATCATCTTTAAAAGGTTGTAAGTCAAATATTTGAGATCCTATATGACAATGAATTCCTGTTAATTCTATGTTCTCCAATTTTAAAACTTCATTTACCACATGTATTATTGATTCTTCAATTAATGGAAATCCAAATTTAGAATCTAATTGACCAGTCTTTATGTACTCATGAGTATGTGCTTCTATTCCAGGTGTTATTCTTAAATATATTTTTTGCACTTTATTATAAGATTTTGAGATACTATTTAAAACATTAAGTTCACAAAAATTATCAACAACAAATCTACCAACCCCAAGTTTAACACCAAGCTCTATTTCATCTCTTGTTTTATTATTTCCATGAAAATATACATGTTCCAAAGGGAAATTTGCTTTATATGCCGTATATAATTCTCCACCTGAAACAACATCTAAATAAAAACCTTCTTCTTTTAAAATATTACACATATACATATTTAAAAAAGCTTTTCCTGCATAAGTCACTCTATTTTTCTCAGATTCACAATAAAAAGCTTTATAATACCTTTTGCAATTGCTTCTTATAAGTTCCTCATTCATAACATATAGAGGAGTATTATATTCATTAACTAATTCAGAAATTTTAACCCCTCCTATAATTAATTCATTATCTTTAATGTTCATAGCCCCAAATAATTTCATTATATATTCCTCCAAATTAATACAGTATTTTTTACTTTAAATAATATATAAAATCTAATTATTTTTCAAATATTTTAGAATTTTTTCAACAACTTTTTTACCTACTATATCTTCTTGCATTACTGACAAAGCTTCATCTAATTTCACCCATCCCATATCTTCAACTTCATCTGATTTTACAATCTCACCACTTTCATAAAAAGCCATATATGTTAACATTAAAATCTCCTTGCCTTCTACATAATCACTTCCTAAATATTTTATACCATTTATATTTAAACCTGATTCCTCTTTAACTTCTCTGATTGCAGCTTCTTCTGCTGTTTCATCAATTCCCACGTATCCAGTTAATAACACTTTAGAATTTTTAAATATATAACTTTGTTTCAATAATAATATATGATTTTCTTTCACAACTCCAATCATAATACATGGTTTTGGTAAATTAAAAAATAACTCCTTATGAGTTTCACAAAAAGGAACACCACCTTCATCCCAACAGTATTTTATCACCAGTTTTTTCCCACATAAAGGACAATATTTATATTGCATAAACTCTCCTCACTTTTATAACTTTATTTTCACAGAAGTTAGAAAATTAAATTTCTAATTTCTACACTATATAATTATATGCAAATATGTTTATTCTAAATTCTTTAACAAATTCAGTACATCTTAAAATATAGAATATATTTAAATGCTTATAATTATCTTATAAAAACTTATTTTATTATGTTTTATCATTATAATAAAGCAAAATATTATATTTATAAAGCACTAATTTATAAATATTTGACAAAAAGCTCCATAAGCATTTGCTTATGGAGCATATATAATTGGTGACCCATAGGAGAATCGAACTCCTGTTACCACCGTGAAAGGGTGGTGTCTTAACCGCTTGA
>OIYS01000040.1_pt1 | contig 88292 bp, 98 predicted proteins | sample 1588271 | NCBI WGS metagenome assembly OIYS01 (sample SAMN03283286) | human gut metagenome | biome: human-associated habitat; material: feces | host: Homo sapiens | place: Peru | collected 2012 | reverse complement strand
ACAAACCATTCTTAATGAGTATTGAAGATGTATTCACAATCACTGGACGTGGAACTGTTGTTACTGGACGTGTTGAACGTGGTAAGTTAAATCTTAACGATACAGTTGAAATCGTTGGTATCAAACCTACTAAATCAACAGTTGTAACAGGAATTGAAATGTTTAGAAAACAACTTGACTTTGCTGAAGCAGGAGACAATGCTGGTGTATTATTACGTGGTATTTCTCGTGAAGAAGTTGAAAGAGGACAAGTATTAGCTAAACCAGGAAGTGTTACACCACATCATAAATTTAAAGCACAAGTATACGTATTATCTAAAGAAGAAGGTGGACGTCATACTCCATTCTTCGCTAACTACAGACCACAATTCTATTTCAGAACTACTGATGTAACAGGTGTTATTGAATTACCTGCTGGAGTAGATATGGTTATGCCTGGAGATAACGTAGAAATCACTGTTGACTTAATTCACCCAATCGCAATTGAAAACGGAACTAAGTTCTCAATCCGTGAAGGTGGACGTACAGTTGGTGCTGGTAACGTTTCTGAAATCATTGACTAATTTAAATGATTATCAAAGTACATTCGAAAGAATGTACTTTTTTGTTTTTGTTTTGAAAGTATAATTCTTGACTAAACAATAATAACCAACTATAATTATGTATAGAATAGGAGATGCTAGTTATGAAAAAGGAAATAAAGAACCCGAAAGAAGAAAAAAACATCAATAAATATAATATGCTAGAAATAGTTGGTATGGTAATAACATTAGTGGTTTTAGTATTCGCAACAATCTACGTTAATTATAATAATAAAAAAGAAACTGTAAAGTCTGATGATAAAAATGCATTAGTAACACCAACAGTAGTATATTTAGATAACGTAATGGGAACTACAGTAGAAAAAGGAACAAAGGTAAAGGTAGGTGGAATATTTGTATATTTTGGAAATAAAAAGTTTTATTACAAAGCAGAAATGTATTATTCAAATGGAAGAGCTATATATAATAGTGCCTGTAACGAAGTGGATACATCAAAAGTAGTAAATTTTTCGTTTAGTCCAACAAAAGAACCTATCTATGCAAGAATAACCACATATAAAGATAGTGCATGTAAAGAAAGTATTAGAAAATATGATAGTAGGGAATACAAATTAAAATCATCAGATAATGGAAATAATAGTAGCAATAATAATAGCAACAACAATAATACCAATAAAAACAATAATAGTAGTAATAATAAAAAAGCATCACTAAAGTTAACTCAACCTTCAAAGACAGTATATACAAATAAAACGGTAGTAGAAATAAATTTTAAACATAATGGAAAGGAAAGAATGTATTATACATTTACTAATTATAATAAAGCAGAATCAGGGTATACACAAGAGTGTAGTCCAATCGATAACGATGGTAAAGGAAAAGATTTTGGGCTTGCAGTAGATAAAAATAATACTTATAGATATTCAGCAATTAAATTGTATAGTGATAGCACATGTAAAACACTAGTTGATTCAAAAACAACAAAGATATATAAATATGTTGAATCATCATCAAATAGTGGAAATAATAATAGTAATAATAATAACAGTAATAATAATAACTCATCAAATAATGAGTATACATCAAGTACTTATGCAATAAATCCGGTTAAAAGTTTAGGAAAAATAAACAATACCACTATAAAGGTTGAAAAAGGTTGTAACCAGTCTGTAGTTAATAAATATATAGCCGAATTAAAACAAAACCCAAGTTACTTTGTAAAAGTACCGGTTATATATCTTATAAGTGATAATTCAATGAAAAGAAATTGGGGAACAATATATGCAGGAGTTACATCGGGCGCTATGGCTTTCAGTTCAACACAAATAAGATGTAATGAATATCAAGAAAATGTTATGTCACACGAATTAGCGCATGCATTTGACTCTTACAAATTTGCAAATTACTACTCTAATAATTCAAACTTTGTAACGCTATATAATAAATATCGTAAAAATAATAGTGTATTAACAAGTTATGGTCGAGGTAATATAAGCGAATTCTTCGCAGAAGCTTATGTATACTATTTAAGAACATACATGACAAGGGAATCGAATAAATTATATGGATTTGGAAAAACATATCCTACAGACTTAAAGACCTTCATGGAAAAAGCATTAGGTAAAGCAATATAAAAACAGTGGCACGTCTTAATTGACGTGTCTTTTTTAATCATTAAACTTGACAAAATAAAATAAATATATATAATAAGTGGCAAAACAAAGGGGGGAAATATAATATGAATAAGAAAAAAATAATACTAATAGCTAGTAATGTATTACTAATTATATGTTTAATGATTATTTGCTTGTTGAAAAATAATACTTCAACTATTACAACAAGCATTAACAATAAATTGAGTGCGAATGCATATTCACCGTCTGTTATTTTTGTGGATAATATAGCAAGCACAACAGCTAATAAAGGTACTAAAATAAAAGTAAGTTCAATATTTGTATATTTTGGAGAGGATACATATTATTATAAACCAGAGATGTTTTACTCAAATGGAAAAAGAATTTACAGTGGAAATTGTAATGAAGTAAATACATCAAAGGTAGTAAATTTTTCATTTTATCCAACAAAAGAGCCTATCTACGCAAGAATAACTATTTATAATGATAATACTTGCAGCAACAGTATAAAAAAATATGATAGTAAAAAATATTCATTAACAGCATCCAATAACAACGGAAATAATAATAACAACGGAAATAGCAATAACAATGGAAATAACAACAATAATAATGATAATACAAAAGCAAAATTAAGTATAATTCAACCAACTCAAACTCATTATACTAAAAATACAGTAGTAACAATAAAATTTAAGCATAATGGTCAAGGAAGAATGTATTATAAATTTACAAATTATAATAAACTAGAAGCTGGATATAAACAAGAATGCAGTCCTATTGACAATAATGGCGTAATAAAAAGTTTTGGACTTACTATTGATAAAAATAATACATACAGATATTCAATAATTAAACTATATAGTGATAGTACATGTAATACATTAGTTGATTTAAAAACAACAAAAATATATAGATATCTTGATTCATCTTCAAATAATGGAAATAATAACAACAATAACAATAATAACAATAATAATAACAACAATAATAATAACAACAACCATAATAATAATCAGGGAAACGGAGAATATACATCAAGTTCTCGTGCAATAAATCCAATAAAAACTATAGGTAAAGTTAAAAATGTAACATTGAAGATGGAAAAAGGATGTAATGAATCCGTAATTAATAAATATATAGCAGACTTAAAACAGAATCCTAGTTATTTTATTAAAACACCAACAATATATTTTGTAAGTGAAAAATCAATAAAAAAGAATTGGGGAGATTCATATGCCGGTATTACAAGCGGAGTAATGTCACTAATAACAATAGAAGTTGTTTGTGATACATATTATGAAAATACAGTACCACATGAATTAGCCCATGCATATGATTCATATAAATTTCCAAATTATTATTCAAACAACGCCAAATTTTTAGCAATCTATAATAAAAACATGTTTGATAGTAATGTATTAACTAGCTATGGAAGGGGAAATTTACAAGAATTTTTTGCTGAAGCATATGTATATTACTTTAGAACATATATTACAAAAGAGCCAAACAGATTGTATGGCTATGGTAAAAAATATCCAGCTGAATTAAAAAATTATATGGAGAAGGCATTAAGCGATGCTATAAATCAAAAATAAAAAAATAAGATTTAATTCTTATTTTTTTTGGTCTTTTATATTATATTTATCTTTGGTGTTTCTATATAATGCATACATTGGCTTGTTAACAATCAAATTAAACTCACCAATATATTCAACTGCTTCGGCATTATATCCAAGTTTTGATTCATTTAATCCACGATATCTATTGTTATTAGTAAAATCACCAGAAATAGCATTTAAATCAAATGAGGCAATTCCCTTTCCACAATAATTTTCAATTACTTTCCATCTAGTAAGATAAGAAGGTGACAAATTACCAAACTCCTCTTTATAACCATCTATAAGCAAATTGATTTGATTACCATATCTAACTATTATTGCACCACCAAGTATTATTCCTTCTGGATAATCTCTTAAAAGTTGTGTTGATTTAACTAGGTGTTTTTTATAGGATGCTAGAATTCTGTCCGATTCCATCTTTTTATTTAAGACAGTACGCATATCTTTTCCCTTATATCCTTCATCTTGAATAAGACTGTTTAAGTAATCATTCATTTCCTGTTCTTTTTCATAAAGGTGTTTACTATTTGCTACATAAACCTCAGTGTTAAGTTTAGCTAAATAGATTTCAAAAGAATCCTGAAATTTATTTTTAAATTCTTCATAATATTTTAGGGAATAATTTCCTTTAGTTTTTATAAATTCATACATTTGAGGTATATTACAAGTACTATCCTTATATATCTCAACCCCAAATTTAACTGCTTTTCTTAATTTATTTCTGGTTTGCTTCTCAAGATTATAAAACAATTCAGTAGTAGGTTTGCCTTCCATATCAAGTATCGCATGCCATCTAGGTTTTACAGCTTCCAAATAATTATTAAATCCACAATGAGTAAAACCTGTTTTTAATAAAGTACTCATTATCTTATCTAACTCACCATTTTGTGTTAGAATATTTCCATCCTTATTTCTAGTACTTTTAATAATTAAAGGATCTATTTTTAATATAAGAAAACTTTGTCTAAACAAATAACTCTTAAGCTTTTTTACTGCATCCGGTATTAATTGATAATCATTATAGTTAAGTAATATTCCATGAGGAGCATAACCATATTTAAATCCCATAAATATAGGAACATGTAGTATTAATGAGGCACCAACAAGCTTGCCTTCATGAACAAATCCAATATATAGAGGCTTAAATCCAAAATTACTCATTAACGTTCCATATGCAACAGACTGATAGTAATTTCTAAGAGGATGGTTTCTAACAAATTGTTCAAATTCATTGTATTTCAAGTTTACTATTTTCATATGGACCTCCTTTTTTATTATACAAACAAATTATAACACATTCTTTTTATATTTTAAACAAATTTGTTAGAAATATGTTTGTACAATTATCTTGATTTTCATGACAATATATGGTAAATTAATTGGTAGTGATACGGAGGAATCAGTATGAAAACATTTTTATTAATAATTTCATTATTACTTATAATAATAGTTCTACTTCAAAGTAATAAAGCAGAAAGCGCCTCACAAATTATTTCTGGAGGAAATGCCGATTTATTCAGTAAAAGAAAAGAACGTGGAGTAGAATTACTAGTAAGTAGAATTACACTTGTACTTGGAATGATATTCTTTTTAGTTAGTTTAATAGCTGAATTTATCTAAAAGACTATAAAAAGTCTTTTTTTTATTGTATAATTATAATGGTGAATGATATGAAAGAAAAAATTTTAAGTATATTAGAAGAATCAGATAAGGCTTTATCAATAGATGAACTTGATAGTGCATTAAATTTAAATACTATTGAAGAAACAAAGGAGTTTTCAGATGCATTAAGAGAATTAGAAGACTCATATGAAATATATCGATCAAATAAAAACAGATATATGCTTTTAGAAAACAGTAATTTAAGAAAGGGAATCCTTCGAATGAATAAAAAAGGATTCGGCTTTGTTGAAGTATCTGGAGAAGAAGAAGATATTTTTATTGCACCTGATAATATAAATAAAGCTCTTAACAATGATACTGTAATTGTTGAAATTTTAAACAAAAACAGTGGAGAAAAAAGAGAAGGACGAATAGTTAAGACACTTGAAAGAGATTTATCCACAATAGTTGGGGAAATTTATTTTAAAAAAGATAAAGGTTATATAATACCAGATGATAAAAAACTTGATATACAGTTAGAAATAGATAGAGATAAATCCCATGGCGCAGTAGATGGACATAAAGTCGTAGTTAAAATATTAAGAAACATCACAAAAAATAGATATAAAGGTGAAGTAGTAAGAATAATAGGTCATAAAAATGATCCTGGTGTTGATATATTATCTATTGTGTGTAAATACGAGATTAATGATACATTCCCAGAAGAAGTAATAGAAGAACTTGATTCAATCCCAGAAGAGGTTAGGGAACAAGATAAAAAAGGCAGAAAAGATTTAACTGATGTAACTATATTTACAATAGATGGTGATGATACAAAAGATATAGATGATGCAATATCAGTAGAAAAGTTAAAAAATGGTAATTATAAATTAGGTGTACATATTGCAGATGTATCATACTATGTAAAAGAAGGAAGCCCACTTGATAAAGAAGCAATGGATAGGGGAACTTCAGTATATCTAGTTGATAGAGTAATACCAATGCTACCACATAAGTTATCAAATGGAATATGTTCATTAAATCCAGGAGTAGAGCGACTAGCAATCTCATGCGTTATGGAAATAGATAATAATGGCAAAACAGTTGATTATGAAATATTTCCAAGTATAATAAAATCAAGACTTCAAATGACTTATAAAAAAGTAAACCAAGTAATTGAAAAGAATGAAATTCCAGAAGGGTATGAACCTTTTGTAAATGATTTAAAACTAATGGATGAATTATCTCAAATTATTAGAAAAGCTAAAATTAATAGAGGATACATAGATTTTGATGTAGATGAGGCAAAAATTATAGTAGATGAAAATTGCCATCCTACAGATATAGTATTAAGGAACAGAGGAAGAGGAGAAAATTTAATAGAAGATTTTATGATCCAAGCAAACGAATGTGTAGCGACTCATATATTCTATATGGATTTACCTTTCATATATCGTGTTCATGAATATCCAAAAGAAGAAAAAATAAGAGATTTTATATCGTTTGTACAAAGCCTAGGATATACAGTTAAATTTAACACAAAAGATATAAGCCCAAAGGCAATTCAGAATTTGATTAATCAATTAAAAGATAAAAAAGAATTTAAAGTACTATCGTCACTATTGTTAAGAAACATGCAAAAGGCAATATATTTACCGCAAAATTTAGGACATTATGGACTAGCAAGTAAATGTTACACTCATTTTACATCACCAATAAGAAGATATCCAGATACAACAGTACATAGATTACTTAGAACATATTTATTTAATGATGATATGTCAAATCAAACTATAAATAAATGGCAAGAAAAATTAGTCTATATTGCTGAGAATTCTTCATTTAAAGAAAGAGAATCAGTCGAATGTGAAAGAGAAGTAGAAGATATGAAAATGGCTGAATATATGGAAGATCATATTGGAGAAGAATATAAAGGTATAATCTCAGGAGTGACAAACTTTGGTATGTTTATTCAACTTGATAATTTAGTAGAAGGACTAATACATGTAAATGATATGAAAGATTACTTCTCATTTGATGAAGCGACACAATCATTAATTGGGGAAAGAACAAAAGAAAAGTTTACCCTAGGGGATGAAGTATTAATAAAAGTAAAAGCAGCTTCAAAAGAAGCTAAAACCATAGATTTTGAATTAGTAAAAAGATTATAGGTGACAATATGGAAATATTAAACAGAAAAGCAAGACATGATTATTTTATAGAAGAGGAATATGAATGTGGAATAGTATTAACAGGTACTGAAATAAAATCTATAAGAGATGGAAAAGCTAATATTAAAGATAGTTATGCTATTATAAGAAAAAACGAATTGTTCCTACTTAACATGTTTATTTCACACTACAAAGAAGGAAACATATTTAATCATAATGAAACAAGAACACGAAAGTTACTAATGCATAAAAAAGAAATACTAAAGCTAAATGATAAGATTGCTTTACAAGGATATACATTAATTCCATTAAAAGTGTATTTTAAAAGCAATAAAGCCAAGGTATTACTTGGTTTATGTAAAGGTAAAAAGAATTATGACAAAAGAGAAAGTATAAAAGAAAGAGATATAAAAAGACAACTAGATAAAGATACAAAAGCTAAATACAGGTAGAAGTATTGAAAAAAAGCATAAAATATAGTATAATCTCTTCTACGGGGCCGACTGGTTTCGACAGGAAGGATAGAATTTAGATAGCAAGTAGGAAGCAAACCTTAAATTGCAACAGTTAAAATAACTGGAAACAAAATTAAAGAAGCATTCGCTTCAATGTTCAATAAGAACGCTGTAGCTTTTGCCTAATCTAATTAGGGAATGCGCTCTATATAGTTCTTTTCCTACGGGAATTATCTAGGGCTTATTTTAGTAGGATATATCTTTGTAATGTCTATGTGCAAAGATGAAATTTTATAGACTAGCTATATAATTGGTTGTTAATTACTTGTTGTATAGTAAATTTAGTTAATTAACTAAACTTGTAGAAGTCTATCTGTCATCCTTTTTGGACGGGAGTTCGATTCTCCCCGGCTCCACCATAGAGAAATTCAGTTGGACATGAGCTCAACTTTAAATATAAATATGGTATAATAATAATTATATCCAGAAAGGAAAATATTATGGAAGAAATAGTAAAAAAATATATTGATTTAAGAGATGCCTACAACAAATGTATGGACAAAAAGGAAAAAGGTATACTAACGGATGAGGATTCAGAATTATATGATAGTAAAATGGAAAGCTTTCGTAAAGAAGCAGGAGCTTATTATGGAGTAAAAGAAATAGATTCTGATTATGCCCTTGAAGCCTTTAATAGAGATGGAAAACTCCAAACACAATTAATGGCATATGATATAAATGAAAATGAAAAAGATAGTAAAGAACGTACACGTTAATTAGTAATAAAGATTACTATAAGTAAAAATTTTAAAAAGTTATAATAAAAATAAAAGACTTCATAGATTCACTAAAGAGATGAATGATGAAGTTTTTAATTTTACTAGTTTTACACTGTATATATAAAAACTTGTAATAATTTTAGATAATTAAAGACTTTTTTGCAGAAATTTGATAAAATTAATACATGATAATATACTCTATAATTAGAAACTTTTAGTAATAATAGATTATGGAAAGGCAGGAGCATTTATGGATAAAGCAGAAGAAAGAGAAGCAGAAATTTATAGAGAATTTGATTATTCTAACTCAATTCCAGAAATTCAGGTTGTTTCACTTCTAATACAATATTGCGACTTTTACTATAAGCAATTAATAAAATTATGTAAAGAAGATGAAGAAAAAAATGAAAGGCTAAAATACGAATATAAAAACTATTTATACAAAAAATCATTTAATACAAATTATGAAATTGTTATAAGAGAAAAAGAAAGTAACTTTTCAAACTTCACTTGCAAGACATATGATTCATTTATTGAAGCTGTCAATATAGGACGAGTAAGCAATGTTGAAAGCATTACTATTACATTAGATCTATCATTTAAAAGAGGAAAAAACATGGATACAAAAGAGCATGAAAATTTATTTAAAATCATCCTCAGACCATACAACATCGTATTTACACGTAAATCTAATTATGAAGACGAGAACATGGACCAAGTTGAGAATACAATTAATGAAATTATGGGAAAATTTAGGGTGCAAAACACTATATTTTGTACTAAACAATAGTTATAGCAATATTGGTTGGAGGTAATTAAAATGTATAATGATACAATTAAAGCTGAAAATAAAATAATAAGTAGCCAAGACTTAACAGAAATATTTCAATTAATGGGAGAAACGTTAAAAAAATATCTTAGAATCTCGCAACAAGAAGAAATGCAAAATAGGATGTTAGATATAGCATATCAAAACTACACCTTTAAAGATGAAGGCAGCAAAATGAAGGTTGTTGTTGATTTTTATGATAATACTAATATTACATTTGATAATTATGATAATTTTATGTCAATTTTCTATAGTAGAATTGAAGAAATAAAATCCATGGATGTATATTATAAACTAAATTATACAGTTATAACCTCAGAACCGAATAGAAGTAGAAATTTTTATATGCAATCAATTAACATGTATATTAATGAAAATAAGTTGGATATTACATTAAATTTAAAAAGCGATGAACCAAAACTCGCTGAAATATATAATCTTATAAAAAATAAAGTTTTAAATGCACCAGAAAAATACGATATTGTAATAAGAGAAAAAAATAAAATTACTAATGCAGTCATATTTGGTGCTGGATTAATACCCGGAATGTTGATAACAATTTTATTATTATTTGTACCTATAATTAATGATGTATTTTTTAAAGGCTATGTAGTATATCCACTAATTTCAATATTCCTAGCATATATAATTGGTGGAGTATTTTCTTCATCGTCATTAGACAAATATTATGATACAATAATACCAGATAAAAAATATGCTGGATATGATACAACTAATCATAAAAGAATTTATAAGGATGATATAGATTCATTTATTAGTACAAGTGAGATATTAATAGGTAAAAAAGTAAATAATTTAAGAAATCGTGAAGCAATTATGACAGAATACAAAAAGTATAAATCACGTATTCCAATGGAGTTAATAGCACTATTAACTATTACTATAATTGTTATAATTATTGGAATTATTATATAGAAAGGATTAAATGTATCAAAAGTTTTTTTGATTATGTATGGGTTATGGAAGATAAAGTTATATATAATAAAATACTTTCTTATATTGGTGATGAGAATGTTCAACTAAATCAAAAAAAAGAATTAATGGAATTGTGGAAAATCTATAAAAACTTAGAAAATAAAGATGTAGTTAAGTACGAAAAAAAATTGTTTTCTGAAATTCCAGAAAACAAAAAAATAGATTTCGAAATATCACGAATATATAATAAATCAGATGAATTTGATAATGAATTAAAAAATATTAAAAGCCTGCAGAAATATTTTGATATTGATGCATTCACCCTAACAGAGGCAAAAATGAAAATAGTTGATATAGAATTAAGACTAGGAATGCCAATATATCTGCTTTCAGGCGTTAGACCATTGTTAGAAGAAAAAATAAAAAAACGTGAAGAGCCAAAAATAAAAAAATAGATATTGTTAATTGAAAATCTTAAATAAGATATTACATAAATAATAAAAATAATAGACGAGGTATTATAATGAAAGAGGAAGAAAAAGAAAAAATCATTAGAAGTATAATTGAGAGTTTAGAAAGAAAAAAAGCATATTCAGAAAAAAGTTTGGCTCAAATAGAGTTAATTGAATTTGCCAGAAAAATAAATGATTCATTTATAGTGAAAAGAAATGAGAGTTCAAAATACTTATTAAAACTTGAGGATACAACATTTGACCAACTATGTAACTTTCTTGAAGAAATAACTAAGGATTTAAAAGAAAAAAATGATATAGCTACTAGATTAAAAGATCGACGTTATTGGGAAGAAAACATAGAAGAACTAAATTTAGATGAATCATATATAGCAAATCATAATAAAGATATAGAATCATTAAATAGTGAAATAAAATTAATGATTACAAAATACTTAATAAAAAATAGTAAAGAACTAAGTAGAAAATCCGATGAAATTGATAGAATTTCTCAAATAAATGAGTTCATTTCAGTGTTAACTGGTAAAAAAATTGCTAATGATTTAACAATATATAAAAAACTTCTTATGGAAGACTTGAGCGGAACAGACTTGTCACAAGCATATAGAGTAATTGTTGAAAAAAATGCTTCTAATTTATCAAAACGCATAGAAGAAGCAAGGAAAAAGGTATATGAAGAGCTAGAGAAAAAACTTAAACAAACTGCGGATACCGAATTATATCAAGAAAAAATTACATCAGATAATGAAAATACTAGTGAAGTTCCAGAACTTGAAGATAAAAAGGAACCTGAAATAGTAGAACTATATGCAGCAGCAAAATTAGAAAAAATAAGAAAAGAATTATTGCCATACATTAAGGAGCTAGAAGGTCTAAATGAGAACTTACGAAACTATTTAATATCAATTAATTCACACTATATAGAAGTTGGTGAAGATAATATTTCAATGGTAGAGGAAGCATATGGGGATTCAGGCTTATACGATTTGTTTTTGGCCCAAAAAATGGTTGAATTACTCAATGATATAGAAAATGCCCATATTACAGACAAATCAGATACAGAAGAAAAAATGTTAGTAGATGAAGAAATAAAAGAAATTGAAAAGTTTGAAGGAATACTTGATAGCTATAATAAAAAGAAACAGCCAGTTACACCAGCTACTCCAGAAGAAGCAAAAAACAGATTATTATTTTATATAGCACCAGATGCAGAAAAAACATCTTTCGAAGCATCCCTAAAAGATATCCCTACAGAATCAACAGAGCAAATTTTGACATTGCTAGATATGTTAAATAAAACAGAAGCAATTCATAAAATAAAAACAGTGCCAATGGATAAGCTTTATATGGTTAGAACAACAGATGTTGCATTATTAATAAGACAAATAAATCCAGATTGCATCTTAGTATTATATGCATCAAAAAATAGTGATATTGGTAATAAACAATTTAAGAAAAAAGTAAATACTTATTCAGAAATAGACTTTAGAGAAATAGCAAATGCCGTACAAGATGGAGAATCAAGTATCCTATATAGAAGAATGAAGAAGCATTCTGAAATAGCTCTAAGTGCCATCAAAGAAAGAGGAAATACAAAATGAAAAACTTAGAAACAAATAATAAAGAAAGATATGAACAACATATTCAAATAATAAAAAAAATTATCAGTAAAATAATTGCAAAGAATATAGATATATTTGATTTATGTGAAAAAATATACCTTAGTCCAGACGAATTTATTGATGCGTTGAAAAATGTAAAGGCAAATTATAAATTTTATTCTGAAATACTTGATGTTGTTGATAGGTATTAGGAGGCAATATGAAAAACATAGAATATTTAATAGAAATTTTATCTAAAAAACTTGCAGAGACATCTAAAAATAACGAAAAAGTACAAAATGAAAATAAAAAAATAGAAGAAGTTTTAAATGATTTAGAATGTACATACGATTCCATAAAAAAATATACATCAGATGTTGAATTAAGAAAAATTTTAGAAGAATGTTCATCAACTGATAAAAAATACTCAACTGATTTCAAAATACTAGAAATTTTTCTAAAGGGGATTGAATCCGGAAAATTAAGTACAATTGATTCAAATGTTGAACAAATAATTGCAAGAATTAAAGATTCATTAACGCAGCAAAAAGAATCCAACAAAAATCTAGCAGAAAATAAGCCTAAAAATAATATATTATCAAAAATATATGAAAAAATTATTAATTCAAATAATGAAGAGTTAATTTTTAAGGATTCTGAGTTTGATGCAATTGAAGAACTAATAAAAGAAGAAGAAATTTCTCCTGAAGAGTGTATTAAAATTTGGAGTGCAATAAATGAAGTAAATTTATTAATAGCAAATAGAATAGAAGAAAATATATTAGCGCAGTCTGATGATATGCCTAAGAATATTGTCAAAATAGCCTCTTCATTATTAGAAGAAGTATTTAAAAAGCATGGATTAGATTATAATGAATTAAGTAAAGCATCAAGAGATAAAATTGAATCATATGGATCACTAAGAAATATTGAAAACATTCTAGATTATATAGACTCAACAGATGATTTTGCTTTTCTAAAGTTAAAAGAAGAAGATAAAAAGTCAAACGAAAAGAAACTAAAAGTGTTTGTTGATATTCTAATTTATTCATCACCAGAGTTGCTAGAATATACAAAGAATGCCTCCATTGAAAATGAAGTGTCAATAAGATCTATGATAGTATCTGAACCCGGAATATTTAGAAGAGGCAACTCCGAAGGAAAACATTCAAAGCCAAAGGAGTCAAAGCCCCCACAAAAAAGTGAACCATATTTAGGAACACAAAAAAATTATCGTGAAAATCAAAAAACATTAATAGACAAAATTGGCCCAGATGCTGCAAGAGAATTTATAAAAAAAGCACTTGAATCTGTAAAAGGATTATTAACGTGTACAGCCACATATCTTTTTAGAGAAAATATAGAAATATTAGATAATTTTGGCATAAGTATTTTGCCTGAAGAGGAAAAACCTTATCCGGCACAATCAGTATTATCAATGTATGGAATTCTTGACAAATTAAGTCTATGGATTGAGGCAGGCCAACACGTATATATTAAAGATAATAGAACCAGCCTTAATGAAGCATTAGATCAAACTAAAAGTGATGTAGAAAAAATAAGATATTTAAGTATCGAACAACCATCAGTAAGCATTCATAACAATAGAGGCTACCTAAGAAGAAGCTATCTTAACGATTATGTAAATGTTCCAGAAGAGTATTTTGTTAATTTAGATGAAATTGATGATTTTTCATCAGAAATGAAAGAATGTGCATTATCAAGTGAATTTTCAGATGCAATATATTGCCAAGGGGACTGTAGAATATCTGAATTAGAAAAAATGAATGAAGAATCAGATCCAGTGTTAAGAAAATTTAGATATGTGATCAATGGGGTTATAATATCTAAACCTAAAACATTATCAACATTAGGTTGTTTAATTAAAAATAATATGGATGGAGATTCAGCACTTCTGTATTCTATGACAAAAAATAGTGCCATAACGCCAGAAGAATTTGGAAAAATTAAATCGGCAATAGGTTATACTAAGGAAAAATAAAAGGGGTATAAATATGAATTACTTATTAAACTATGGATTATCAACTAATGAAATAGAAGCTATTGAAAAAAACAATATCACACTGTTAGGAATAGCTATTGAAGAACAAGAAAATGTAATTAAAAATATAGAATATTTTAAAAGTCTAGAAATAAATATTAATTTCTATATTTTGAACAGATTTTTAAGTTTATTTACAAAAGATAATAAAGAAATAATTAAAAAAGTTGAAAATATAGGGGTAGACAAATTTGCAAATGATGCAAAAGAATATGAGGATGCATTTGAGTTACTATATTAATATAAATATTATTGTAAAAGGTTAACAATTGTTAACTTTTTTTAGTTTAGGACAAGAAAACATGATAAAATAAAAAAGAGGATGATAATATGAAAGAAGAAAAAATTAAAATTAAATCAGAAATGGACGGATTAGTTCTTGACTGTCTATTAATAGAACCTGATAAAGAAATAAATGGTGTAGTCCAACTTGCACACGGAATGAATGAACATAAAGAAAGGTATATTGACTTTATGAAGTTTTTAGCAAGTAATGGATATGCTACTTTTATAAATGATCATCGAGGTCATGGGAAAAGCTTAAAAAGTAAAGATGACCTAGGCTACTTTTATGATGAAAAAGCAGATTTTGTTGTAGAAGACTTACATCAATTAACAAAGTACCTAAAAAAAAGATATAAAACACAAAAAATAATTCTTATGGGTCATAGTATGGGTTCAATGATAGTAAGAAAATACATTTCTAAATATGATGATATAATAGATGGATTAATTGTTTGTGGTTCACCAAGCAAAAACAAGGCAGCAGCACTTGGTTTAAAAATAATCAAGATAATGGAAAAAATAAAAGGTGACAAACATCGTAGTAAGTTAATTAAAAAATTAATGTTTGGAGGATATGACAAGAAAGGCGAATTACCAAATAATTGGATATGTACTAACAATGAAATAGTGAAAAAATATAATGAAGATGAATTGTGCCAGTATGAATACACATTAAATGGATATGAAAATATAGTAAGACTAATGTTAGATATTTATAATCCCAATATATATAATAAAAAGAATCCACATCTTCCTATATTGTTTATCGCAGGTGCAGATGACCCTGTAATATCATCAGAAAAAGATTGGAACAATGCACAAGCCTTCTTAGAAAGCTTGGAGTATAAGAATATAAGGGGAATACTATATCCAAATCAAAGACACGAAATTCTAAATGAATTAGAAAACAAAGTTGTTTATAACGATATTTTAAAATGGCTGAATAAAATAATAAAATAACGTTAACCTTTATTTACATTAACACAAATAAGTTGTATTATTTTTATAGGTGATAGTATGGAAAAAAGAAAAACAAAAAAAGAAATAGTTAAAATGCTTTTAAACAAAAATTTAGATATAGAGGATGAGGAACAATTACTTGATTTATTAATTGATCAACCAATTGCGGTAGATGTTGATAAGCAAGACAAAGATACAGAAAAGCTAGGAGACAAAGTTGCAGATAAATTAACAGAAGTCGCAGGTAGTTGGAGCTTTATAATCGGATTTACTTTATTTTTAATATTCTGGATATTACTAAATCTATATGCATTTAAAAATGTAGATCCATATCCATTTATATTATTAAACTTAGTATTATCATGTGTTGCGGCACTTCAGGCTCCAATAATTATGATGAGTCAAAATAGGGCAGCAAAAAAAGATAGTATGCGTAGTCAGAATGACTATAAAACAGATTTAAAAAGTGAATTAATATTAGAAGATTTGCATGATAAAATGGAAAAAATTATTACTAATCAAAACAAAATTCTAAAGTCCCTTGAAGAGGATAATAAAAAAAATATTGACTAGTTCAATATTTTTTTAAACTGATTTGATTTAATAGATACAATCTTGTATAATATTTATAGAAATTAATAGGGAGTGATTCATATAAAAGCACTTGAAATAATAGATAGATCTTGTTATCTAATGTTTAAAATATCATTTGAAGAATATTTTAAAAGTAATACAGAAATAACTAGAGAAGAGGCAATGAATTATGCATTAAAAAATACAACAAATGCATTAAAAGAAGTTGCATTAAATAAAAATTATGACTACTTTTCAAGAGAAAACAATATAAGAGAAGATTTAATAAATTGTGGATATACAGCCATAAGAATGGAATTAATTAAAAATGCGGTAAAGACATACTATTATTATAGGAAAAAGAAAACTTCAGAAAATAGTGAATATTACAATACAATAAGTATGATTAACATTGGCCTTGAAAAATATGGTGTAGGAAAAACAAAAGTTGTATTTGAAGATTCTGATATTGTAGATAAATTATGTACATCATTTATAACTGAAAGAATTAAATATGACCATAAAAGCGAGTTAGATTATGTAATAGATGATGAAGCTAAGTTTTTAGTCGCATCAATTGATAGTTATTATTCAAAAAACAAGGGGGTATAACATGCTTGATATAAGAAAAAAATATAATACTTTTATATATAAGGATTATAAGGTAATTTATAATGAAGAAAAAATCACTGTAACATATGTATATAAAATTTCTGAGTATGAATTTAAACCAGTTGTGACTATATATAGAGAGAATATAACAAATAAAAATATAGATAAGAACTTCTTAGAATACTTACTTTTTAATTTTGGAATAATAAATGCAATAAACTACTACAAATTAACAATAGCAAAAAAGTTTATAATAGAGTGTGGTAGTTTGAATAAAGAACAAAAAGAATTCTTTAAGAAACTATTTTATAATGGACTAGGAGAATTATTATATAAAAATAAACTAGATATTAAATATAATGATTTCCTAGATATTGAAGCACAAGATAAAACTTATACATTTAATATAAAAGATACATTTATTGGAAATTTAATTCCAATAGGTGGAGGAAAAGATTCAATCGTAACGCTAGAAATATTAAAACCAGAGAAATCTAAAAATAGTTGCTTTCTATATAAAAGAAACATTTATCCAGATGACTTAGCAAGTTTAAATACAATTCATACTGCTGGTTATAAAGACAAGGACATATTATCTTTTAATGTAACGCTTGATCCATTAATGTTAGAACTAAATAAGCAAGGCTTTTATAATGGACATGTACCATTTTCCTCATGTCTAGCCTTTGCTTCATATATCATGGCATATTTAAATAATAAAAAATATATTGTGTTGTCAAATGAAGCAAGTGCAAATGAAGGTAATGTTAAAGGACTAAACATTAATCACCAATATTCAAAAAGTTTTGAGTTTGAACGTGATTTCAGAGAATATACAATGAAGTACTTTACACCATATATTGAATACTTCAGTATACTAAGATGCTGGAATGAATTTGAAATATTACAAAGATTTTTAAAAGCACCTAAATATTTAGATATATTTAGAAGCTGTAACATAGGAAGTAAAAGAAATACATGGTGCGGAGCTTGTTCAAAATGCTTATATGTATTTATAATGTTATATCCATTTGTGGATGAGAAAAAGCTAATAGAAATTTTCCACAATAACATGCTTGATAATGAAGAGAATAAAGATATGTTACTAGGGCTTATAAATAACAATTACGATAAGCCATTTGAGTGTGTTGGTACAAAAGAAGAAGTTGACTATGCATTAAAACTAGCAGTGGAAAAATATAAAAAACTTCCAAAACTTTTGAAATACTATAAAGATAATCTTTATAATCCAAATAAAACTTATAATGTGGAAAACTATTTTAATACAGAAAACTTTATAAATGAAAAGTTTCTAAAAATGATGGGATATGATACAAATGAAAAATAAAATAATTGAATTTCTAACAAATAAAAAAATTCTAATATTAGGATTCGGTAGAGAAGGAAAATCGGCATATAATTTTATAAAGGAAAACAATATTAAATATAAATCACTAGGTATTGCTGATAAAAATGAAATAGATATAGATAATGTAGAAAAACACTGTGGGGATAACTATTTAGACTCAACTAAAGATTATGATTTAGTAATAAAATCTCCTGGAATAATAATAAAAGATTATATTAGTGACAAAGAAAAAGCAAAAATAACTTCCCTAACAGATATGTTCTTAAGATTTTGTCCAAATAAAATAGTTGGTATTACAGGGACTAAAGGTAAAAGCACAACCTCATCACTTATATACCACATATTAAAAAATAATGGCTATGATGCATATTTGATTGGAAATATAGGAGTACCATCATTTGATGTTATTGACAAATTAAAAGATGAAACAATACTTGTATATGAATTGTCTTGTCACCAACTTGAATATGTGAAAAAAAGTCCACACATTGCGATATTATTAAATGTATATGAAGAACACCTTGATCATTATACAGGAATAGATGCTTATGTAAGATGTAAAAAGAACATATATAAATACCTTAATGAAAATGATTATCTAATATATGGCGATATCTTTAAATACATAAAACAAGAAGAAATAGATAAATTAAAGTCACATAAATTATATATAGAGGATAATCCATTAAATATAGACACATCTAAAATAGAAACAAGCTTACTTGGGGAGCATAATAAAAAAAATATTATTACCGCAATAATGGCAACCAATATACTAGGTGTAAAGGTAGAGGATGCCATATCAGCTGTTAAAACATTCAAAGGATTAGAACATAGATTAGAATATGTTGGAAAGTTTAAAAACATAAAGTTTTATAACGATTCAATCGCAACTGCCCAAGAAGCTGTAATAAATGCTGTAAAAAGTATAAATGATGTTGATACTATAATAATAGGTGGTATGGATAGAGGGCTAGACTATACACCACTTGCTGAATTTTTATCCACAAGTTCTGTTCAAAACATAATTTTGCTACCAGCAACTCAAGAAAGAATAAAATGTCTCTTAGAAAAGTATACACAAACTAAACATATATTTTGCGTAAAAGATATGGAAGAAGCAGTAAAAATGTCGTACAAAGTCACAAAAGATAACAAAACATGTCTATTGTCACCAGCGGCTGCAAGTTATGGATTTTATTTGAATTTTGAAAAGCGCGGAGAACATTTTAAAAAATTAGTTCAAGAATATGGTAAATAGTAATAGAAAAAAAATAAAAGATGTGATATTATAATAAAAGAATAGAGGGAATAGTTAGTGATACTTGCTTAGTGTGAAAATCATAATATTTATTCTTCATATTAAGCCCAAGATAGTAACTATATGAAGATGGAGGAATAAAATGAGTATAACTTTAGAAAGTGTTATGTCCATATTAAACAAAACCATAGATATTTTGTTGGTATGGCTAGTACTATATTACATATTAAAAAGCATTAGAAATAGTGTAAAATTAACCTTAATATTTAAAGGTGTGGTTATAGTAATTGTTCTAAAAGTAATTAGTGATATATTTAACTTCGTAACAATTGGACTATTACTAGAGTACATAATTATGTGGGGGCCACTTGCCCTAATAATAATATTTCAACCAGAAATTAGAACTGTATTAGAGCAGCTTGGAAGAAGCCAACTTTTAGGAAGGCATAAAGTACTTACAGTAGATGAAAGAGAAAGACTTGTATATGAAATAGTACAAGCAATGGAATATTTACGAAAAATGAAAATCGGAGCTTTAATAGTAATAGAGCGTGATGTAAGCTTACGTGATTACATAGAAAAAGCTAAGAAGATATATGGTGATATAACTAGTGAATTACTAATATCAATATTTTTCCCTAACAACCCATTACACGATGGTGGTGTAATCATTCAAGGTGATAAAATAAGCTGTGCAGGTGCAGTTTTCCCAACTAGTAGTAATCCAAAGACAAATAAAAGATTAGGCACTAGACATAGAGCAGCATTAGGCATAGCAGAAGAAACTGATGCAATAGCACTTGTTGTATCTGAAGAAACTGGAAGATTATCAATCGCAGTAAAGGGTGAACTATTCTATAATCTTACAATTGATGATATAAGAATGATGTTAATTGATGAATTAAGACCAAAACAAGATATTGAAGAAGTAGAAGAGGATGATAATTATGAAGAAGACAAATAAAAAAAGTATATTTAAAAGTATAGCTGATGTTTTTGATAAATACATAATTACTCCAATAACAAAGTTCATAATGGGATTTGGCAACCTTTTCAAATCTAATAAAAAAGGTATTGAAAGAGTATTAATGAACAAGCAATCATTATTAATAATATCTTTAATAGCAGCATTCTTAATATTTTATACAGTAGATCAAAAAACCACAACACTTGTTGATAATTCAGCAGAAGTTTTATATAGTCAACCAGTACGTGCTATATATAACGAAGAATTATATGTAGTAGAAGGGGTACCTAAAACTGCAGATGTAACCTTAATTGGTAGAAAATGGGATGTTTATTTAGCAAAACAATATCCGGCAGATGAAATAACATTAGACTTACAAGACTTAAAACCCGGAACTCATCGTGTAGCAACTAAATATAAACAACAAGTTTCCTCTGTAGAATATAAAATAGATCCATCTATAGTAACTGTTGTTGTATATGAAAAAATGTCTGCAAACAGAGAACTTACATATGATGTAATACATAAAGATAGACTTGATACTAAATTAAACATTGAATCAGTTACTCTAAGTAGAGATAATGTAATAATAAAAGGCGCAGAATATAAACTAGCCAAAGTTGCATCAGTAAAAGCATTAATAGACTTTGACAATTTAAGTAATCCAAAAGTTGGAAGTGTCACTATGAAGGATGTTCCATTAGTAGCATATGACCAAGAAGGAAATGTACTAGATGTTGAAATAGTACCAGAAAAAGTAGATGCAACCATAAAACTAAGTTCTCCTAGTAAAACAGTTCCAATTAAAATTGAAACAAAAGGTTCACTTGATAACAAAGCAATCAAATCATTAACATCTAATGTCTCTTCAGTAACTATATATGGTTCTGATCAAGCACTAGAAGATATTGAATATGTAACTGCGCAAATAGATATAAGCGGAATAAAAGGTAATAAAAAATATAACGTTAATCTAAAAAAACCAGCGGGTGTAAGAGAAATGAGTACAACTAAAATTACCGTAAATATGGTAGTTGATAATATCGTAACTAAAGAAATACCTGATGTAAGAATAAATTCAATTAACTTAGCATCAGGATTAAAGGTACAGGCATTAAGTAAAGAAGATAGTAGTGTAACAGTAATAATAAGCGGTAGTGAATCAGTTATAAAAGACATTGATTCATCAAAAATAAATGCATATATAGACCTAGCAGATTTATCAGTTGGAGAACATGAAGTGGAAATAAAAGTAACTGGAAATGATAATAAAATAACATATACATCTAAAACAAAGAAAGTTAAAGTAAGAATAAGTGCAGAATAAAAGGAAGCCTAAGAGCTTCCTTTTCTAGTCCTCAAAAAATAGACCAATATTAATTATACCTGCAATAGCAATTAACGAATATATTATTCTTGAAACAACGTTATTCGCACCAAATAAAGCTGTAACTAGATTGAAATCAAAAAATCCAATAAGTCCCCAATTTAATGCTCCAATTATAGTTAAAACTAAAGCTATTCTTTGAAGTGTTTTCATAATCTTCCTCCTTTTTACTAACTCACTATTATAATAAACAAAAATTCTTATTTTATTCGGTAATATAAAAAAAAGATAACCATATAATTAAATGAAAATAAAAAGTTGGGGTGAAATATGAAAAAGAAAATTTTATTTTTGATGATTTTTTTCTTTACACTTCTATTAGTTGGGTGTGGAAAATATGGAGAGGATGATGCAATAAAAGATTTTAAGAAAAAAATCGATAAAGCAGACAGTTATAGAGTAACAGGAACATTAGAGATAACAAATAATGATGATACTTATCAATATACAGTAGATGCAAGTTATAAAAAAGATAATAACTACAGAGTAAGTTTAATTAATAAATCAAATAATCATGAGCAAATAATTCTAAAAAACAGTGATGGAGTTTATGTAGTTACACCATCTCTAAATAAAAGCTTTAAATTCCAAAGTGATTGGCCAAAAAATAATTCACAAATATATTTATTATCATCTATACTTAATGACATAAAAAATGATACAGAAAGAAAATTTGAAGAAAAAGATGGCGATTACATATTTACTACAAAGGTAAATTATCCAAACAACACAGAACTATCAAAACAAGTAATAACTCTAGATAATAAATTAAATTTAAAAACAATAGAAGTTCAAAATAACAATGGAATAACACAAATGACAATGAAATTCGATAACATAGATTACAACAGCAATTTTAATTCTAATTATTTTGACCTAAATAGTATTATAGACAACATTGAAAATCCGGATGATAAACTAAAAAATAATACAAAAGATAATAATGATAATAACCAAACAACTAAAGATAAGAATACTACTACAGAAAATAATAACAATAACAATATAAATGATAAAGCGCCAGACAATAATAAAGACAAAACAACAGAGCAATCAAGTGCGATTGATGATATTATATATCCATTATATATTCCAACAGGTACATCATTAATAGATAAAGAAAAAGTATCAAAAACAGATGGAGAGAGAGTAATCCTTACATTTGATGGAGAAAAACCATTTTTATTAGTAGAAGAGACAAGTTCAGTAAGTGATGAATTTAGCATAGTACCAACATTAGGGGAACCATATTTACTAATAGATACAATAGGAGCATTAACCAATAATTCAATTACTTGGTCAAGTAATGGAATAGATTACTACATAGTATCAGATGCTATGAGTCAAATAGAGTTAATTGAAATTGCAAGTTCAATAAGTTCAATACCTACTATGAAATAAACACTTTTGTGTTTATTTTTGTCTTTCTTTGTGCTAGAATTAGTAGTGGGTGATATAAATGAAAAATAAAAATAAAAAAGTAATTGAAAGAAATTTAGGAAATAATTCGACAGAGGCATCAACAATAGTAAAAATAGCAATAGGAGTAATAATAGTATTTGTATTAATCTATTTAATATTCGCAGTGTTAACTGGAGAAATCAAATTAAAGAAAGATAAGAAAACAGAACCAACAATACAATATGTTGAGATTCTAGCAGAAACAACATTCAAACAAAATAGTGATGACTACTTTGTATTATTCTATGAGTTTAGTGGAGATGATGCAAATTTACTTGAAACAATTACTCAAGTATTAGGAAATACTACAAAAACCTATAAAGTGGACTTAGATAAAAAATTTAATACTAATTATATAGCGGATGGAGAAGATATAGATAGAACACCTAAAAATATAGATGAACTAAAAGTAGAAAATCCAACTCTAATAAGAATTAAAAATGGAAAAGTAACAAAATTTGTAACTGGTATAGAAGATATTAAGAATTATTCACAAAATTTAGGATAAGAGGTATAAGATGGCAACAGAAAATAATAAAAAGGGAAAAAATTCCAACCGAAAAAATGTAAATTCAGGAAAGAAAAATGTAGCTAGTAATAAAAATAATCAAGCTAAGAAGAATGTAGCACGCAAAAAAAACGTAAATAAAAGTTCAAACATAGAAAACATACTTAAAGAAGATATTAATATATTTGATAATATTGACAAGAGACAAGATGAAGAAGTATTTAAGCAAGAGGAGCCAGAGGAAGAAGAACAAGTTGTTGAAAGTGATAACATAGATAAAAAGCAAGATGAAGAAGTATTTACTAGTCAAATAAAGGAACAACCAAAAAAAGTTCAAGAAAATAAGAAAAATAAATCAAACGCAAAATTCAATTTATTAGAAGTAGTAATCATAATGGTAATAACAGCGGTGTGTTCAATTACATTAACAATAAAGGTTTCTTATGTGATTAATAAAACATCAAAGAAAATAATGGCTGAAGCAGAACTTTTAGAGTTTAATGAAACATATCAATCAATTACAAATGAGTATTATGAGAAAATTGATAAAAAAGAATTAATAAATGCGGCAATTTCAGGAATGGTTGATTATTTAGATGACCCTTATTCAAAATACTTAGATAGAGATAAAACAGAAGCCTTAAATGAAGAATTAGAAGGCGAATATGTAGGAATGGGCGGAGAAATAACATTCAGAAGAAATGGTGAAATATATATAAGTAAAGTATATGAAAATAGTCCTGCGCAAAAAGCTGGCCTAAAAGCAAATGATACATTAGTAAAAGTTGGAGATAAAGCAGTAAAAGGAATGACATTAACTGAAGTATCAGCTTTAGTAAAAGGAAAGGCCGGTACTAAAGTAAAAGTAATAATAAGAAGAGATAAAGAAGAAAAAGAATTTGAAATTACAAGAGGGAAAATTGATATACAATCAGTAACAACTAAAATATATGAAAAAAATGATAAAAAAATAGGTTATATTAATATATCAACTTTTGCTAACAATACATATGCACAATTTGAAAAAGCAGAAAAAGAATTAGAAAATAAAAAAGTAGATTCTCTAATACTAGATTTAAGAGGCAATACTGGTGGATATTTAACAAGCGTAACATCAATAGCAGAAATGTTTGTTAAAAAAGGAGATATTATTTATCAATTGGATACAAAAGGGAAGATAGATAAAATTAAAAGCAAAAAGGATCCATCAATAAAACTAAAGGTTGCAGTTTTAGTAAATAAATCAACCGCATCAGCTTCAGAAATTTTAACAGCAGCATTAAAAGAAAATATAAATGCAGAAGTAATAGGTGTAACAACATATGGTAAAGGAAAAGTACAGAAGACAAGAACACTATCAACAGGAGCAATGATAAAATATACAACCCAAAATTGGTTAACTACAAAAGGAGAAGAAATAGATGGAAAGGGAATTGCTCCTACTGTAGAATTAGAGCTAGACCCAAAATACTACACAAATCGTAAAGAAGCAAACGATAATCAATTACAAAAAGCAATAGAAATGATGAGTAAGTAAAGCACTCATTATTTCTTTTATTTTTATTTAAAAAAAGGGTTGATTTATTACATATACTTGTGATATAATCTACTACGTGTGACTGGCTTAGATGTGTGAGGTTGCCGATACACCAGGTTAAGTTGATTAATTGGAATCGGGTTACTTACATGGAGCAAGTCTATACTAAGATATAGGCGAAGGGAGGATATGAAATGTCAAATAGAGTTCGTATCAAATTAAAAGCATATGATCATAGAATACTTGATAATGCAGCAACAAAAATAGTTGAAACTGCAAAAAGAATGAATAGTGAAATAAGTGGACCAGTACCACTTCCAACAGAAGTTGAAAAATATACTATTCTAAGAGCTGTACATAAGTATAAAGATTCACGTGAACAATTTGAAATGCGTACACACAAAAGGTTAATTGATATTAAAAATCCAAGCAAAGAGTTGATTGATGCATTAGCTCATTTGGATATACCAAGTGGTGTAGATATTCAAATTAAATTATAATTATAGGAGGAACAAGAAATGAAAGGAATCTTAGGAAAAAAAGTTGGAATGACTCAAGTTTTTACTAAAAGTGGAAAACTAATTCCTGTAACTGTTGTTGAAGTAGAACCAAATGTTGTTACTCAAATTAAAACAGTTGAAAAAGACGGATACAACGCTATTCAATTAGCAGCAGTAACTGTTAGAGAAAAAGTTTCTAACAAAGCAAAAATCGGTCATACTAACAAAGCTAACACTGCTCCTAAGCGCTTCTTAAAAGAAATCAGAGGAGTAAATGTTGAAGAATACACTTTAGGTCAAGTAATTGATGCAAGTATTTTTAAAGAAGGGGAAATCGTTGACGTAAGCGGAACAAGCAAAGGAAAAGGTTTCCAAGGCGTTATCAAACGTTATAATCAATCTCGTGGACCAATGGGACACGGATCGCAATACCATAGAGGAGTTGGTTCTCTAGGTACAATGTTACCAATGCACGTATTAAAAGGTAAAAAATTACCAGGCCATATGGGAAATGTTGCCTCAACAATTCAAAACTTGGAAGTTGTTGCTGTTGATTTAGAAAACAATGTTATCTTAATCAAAGGAAACGTTCCTGGTCCAAAAAAATCTTTAGTTATGATCAAAACATCAGTTAAAAAAGGTGAAAAAGTAAATCCAGCCGAAGAATTAATCAGCTATGAAATAGTTGAAGAAACAGCACCAGTTGAAGAAGCAACTGAAGAAGTAACTGAAACTACTGAAGAGTAATCATCACAGAAAAGAAACAATAATTAAATTATTAATGTGATGAAAGGAGGAAATAAAATGGTAAAACAAGCAATTGTAAATTTAAATGGCGAAAAAATTAAAGATAGAAAACTTAATGAAAATATATTTGCTATTGAGCCTAATAAAAATGTTTTATATGATGCAATTATTTTAGCTAGAGCATCTTTAAGACAAGGAACTCATAGTACAAAAACTCGTGCAGAAGTAAGTGGCGGTGGAAGAAAACCATGGCGTCAAAAAGGAACAGGTCATGCTAGACAAGGTTCTATTAGAGCTGTTCAATGGAGAGGTGGAGGAATTGCATTCGGACCTACTCCAAGAGATTATTCTAAAAAGATGAATCGTAAAGAAAGAAGATTAGCATTAAAGAGTGCATTAGCAACTAAAGCACCTGATATGATAATTGTTGAAGAGTTAAAACTTGCAACTCCTAAAACAAAAGATATGAAAAATCTTCTTGCTAATTTAAAATTAGACAACACTAAGACTTTAATAATTGTTAAAGAATTAGATGAAAACATTATATTAGCTTCTAGAAACTTAGCTAATATAGCATTAATTGAATCTGGAGAAGTTAATGTATTAGATTTAATAGCTGCAGATAAAATATTAATCACAGATGAAGCATTAAAAAGTATTGAGGAGGTGCTAGGATAATGGATACAAGATACTTAGAAATTATTAAGGCACCAGTTATTACTGAAAAAAGTGCTAATATGGCTCAAAATGAAGGAAAATATGCTTTCAAAGTTGATCCAAAAGCAAATAAAACAGAAATTAAACAAGCAATTGAAAAAATATTCAATGTTAAGGTTGTTGAAATTTCTACTATAAATGAAAAACCAAAGAAGAAAAGAGTAGGACGTTACAGCGGACTTAGCAATCGTAGTAAGAAAGCTATTGTTAAATTAGCTGAAGGTCAAACTATCGATATTGGATAGAAGGAGGGTTACTTATGGCAATTAGAAATTATAAACCTACTACCAATGGTAGACGTAAAATGAGTACCTTAATAAATACTGAAATTACTACTGATAAGCCAGAAAAAAGCTTAGTTGTAACAATTAAGAAAAATGGTGGACGTAATAATCAAGGTAGAATCACTGTTAGACATAAAGGTGGCGGAGAGAAAAGAAAATACAGAATTATCGATTTTAAAAGAAATAAAAGAGATATTCCTGGTGTTGTAGCTACAATTGAATATGATCCAAACAGAAGCGCTAATATAGCATTAATTAATTATAAAGATGGAGAAAAAAGATATATAATTGCTCCAAAAGATTTAAAAGTTGGTATGGAAATAGTAAGTGGAGAAAACGCTGATATTAAAGTTGGTAACGCATTACCAATTATGAATATCCCGGTTGGTACTGTTATTCATAATATAGAATTAAAACCTGGTAAAGGTGGAGAACTTGCACGTTCTGCAGGAGCATCTGCTCAAATACTTGGACGTGAAGGTAATTATGTAATGGTTCGTTTATCAAGTGGAGAACAAAGAAAAATTCTTGGTACTTGCTACGCAACTATCGGAGAAGTTGGAAATGAAGATTACGAACTTGTTAAATTAGGAAAAGCTGGACGTAGTCGTCACATGGGTATCAAACCTACAGTTCGTGGTTCAGTTATGAATCCTAATGACCATCCACATGGTGGTGGTGAAGGTCGTGCGCCAATCGGACGTAAAGGACCAGTTACTCCTTGGGGTAAACCAGCACTAGGATATAAGACACGTAAGAAAAAAGCATCAGATAAATTAATAGTACGTCGTCGTAATGGAAAGTAAGGAGGAAAAATAAATGAGTAGAAGTTTAAAAAAAGGACCTTACGTTTTCGAAAGATTACTTAAAAAGGTTGAAGAATTAAACAAAAGTGGTAAGAAAGAAGTTATTAAAACATGGTCACGTCGTTCAACTATATTTCCTGCCTTCATAGGACACACTTTTGCAGTTCATAATGGAAAAGAATTTATTCCTGTTTATGTAACTGAGGATATGGTAGGTCACAAATTAGGAGAATTTGCTTTAACTCGTAAATTTGGTGGTCACGGCGATAGTAAAAAGAAATAATGACTAGGAGGAAAATGATATGGAAGCAAGAGCAATCGCAAAAACTCTTAGAGTATCACCTATCAAAACAAGATTAGTTGTTGATTTGATTCGTGGTAAAGATGTTAATGTTGCATTAAGCATATTAAATAATATGAATAAAAAGCCAGCAAGGCTAACAAAAAAAGTATTAAATTCAGCAGTTGCAAATGCCGTTAACAATAATGGCGCAAAAGTTGAAGAATTATACGTTAAAGAAGCAAGAGTAGATGCAGGTCCTGTAATGAAAAGACACATGTTTGATTCACGTAGTCATATAGGACACAATGATAAAAGAACTAGTCACATCGTTATTACAGTGGCTAGTAGATAATCTGTAAGGAGGTTAATATGGGTCAAAAAGTTAGTCCAATTGGACTTAGAATTGGAATAAATAAAGACTGGGAAGCTAAATGGTATGCAAACAATAAAGATTTTTCTAAATGCTTAGAAAGCGATATGGCTATTCGTAAGTTCTTAGATAAAAGATTAAAAGACGCATCTATTAGTAAAGTTGAAATTGAAAGAAACAACAAGAAAACAGAAGTAACTATTCATACATCAAAACCAGGAGTCATCATTGGTCGTGGTGGAGAAGAAATAGAAAAACTTAAAAAAGAAATATCAACAATGGTTGGTGAAAACGTTCAAATATCAATCGTTGACATTAAAAAACCAGAAGTTGATGCTAATCTAGTAGCACAATCAATTGCAAATCAAATCGAAAACAGAGCATCATTCAGAATGGCTCAAAAAAGAGCAATTAGAAATGCTATGAAGAACGGAGTTAAAGGAATTAAAACTTTAGTTTCAGGAAGATTAGGTGGTGCTGATATGGCACGTAGCGAAGGATATACAGAAGGAACTATTCCTCTACATACATTAAGAGCAGATATTGATTATGCTGCAACAGAAGCTGATACTACTTATGGTAAAATCGGAGTTAAAGTATGGATATACAAGGGAGAAATTCTTCAAGATAAAAAGGCTAAAGGAGGTAATTAATTATGGCACTAATACCAGCAAGAACAAAATATCGTCGTGTTCATAGATTACCTTATGAAGGTCATGCAAAAGGAAACACAACATTAAGTTTTGGTGAATATGGCTTACAAGCAAAAGAGGGAGCTTGGATTACAGCAAATCAAATCGAAGCAGCTCGTATTGCTATGACACGTTACATGAAACGTGGAGGTAAAGTATGGATTAATATTTTCCCACATTTACCATTAACACAAAAACCTTTAGGAACACGTCAAGGTAAAGGTAAAGGTAATGTTGAAAAATGGGTTGCAGTTGTTAAAGAAGGAAAAATAATGTTTGAAATAGCTGGCGTTGATGAAGCAACAGCTAGAGAGGCATTAAGATTGGCATCTCATAAATTACCTATTAGAACAAAATTCGTAATGAAAGAAAATGGTGGTGATATAAATGAAGGTTAATGAAATTAGAAATCTAACCACTGAAGAAATTAATGCAAAAATAAAAGAAACAAAAGAAGAACTATTCAATTTACGTTTCCAACAAGCAACCGGAAATTTAGAGAAACCTTCAAGAATAAGAGAATTAAGACATCTTGTAGCTAGACTTAAAACAGTTCTACGCGAACGCGAGTTAAATGATTAGGGAGGCACTATGGAAAAGGTAAGAAAAGAATTAGTTGGAAAAGTTGTAAGTGATAAAAACAACAAAACTATTACAGTTTTAGTTGAAACTTATAAAAAGCATCCATTGTATGGTAAAAGAGTTAAATACTCTAAAAAATATGCCGTACATGATGAATCAAATAAAGCAAAAGTTGGAGATATAGTTAGAATAGTTGAAACTAGACCACTTTCTGCTACAAAAAGATTTTATTTAAAAGAAATAATAAAAGAAGCAGTTATTTTATAACTCTTAGGTGAAGGAGGATTAATTATGATTCAACAAGAAAGTCGTTTAAAAGTTGCTGATAACTCAGGTGCAAAAGAACTTTTAGTAATTCGTGTACTTGGTGGAAGCAAAGTAAAAACTGGTAATATCGGGGACATAGTTGTTGGTACAATTAAAAAAGCCACACCTAATGGAACTGTTAAAAAAGGTAAAGTTGTAAAAGCAGTTGTTGTTAGAAGTAAATTTGGTGTTAGAAGACCTGATGGTTCTTACATTAAATTTGATGACAACGCATGCGTAATTATTAAAGATGACAAGAGTCCAGTAGGAACTCGTATCTTTGGACCTGTAGCACGTGAACTTCGTGATGCAGATTACATGAAAATAGTATCTTTAGCTAAAGAAGTGCTATAAAGGAGGATATTATGAACTTTAAAGTAGGAGATAAAGTCGTAGTAATTGCTGGATCTAGTAAAGGAAAAGAAGGAAAGATTACTAAAGTTTTAAGAAATGAAAACAAAGTAATCGTAGAAGGATGCAATATAATAAAGAAACATAAAAAAGCAAACCAAAATGAAACTGGTGGAATCTTAGAAATAGAAGCACCAATTCATGCTTCAAATGTTATGATTATCGATCCTAAAACAAAGAAAAGAACTAGAATCGGACATACTATTGATAAAAATAATAAAAAAATAAGAATAACTAAAAAATCAAATGAAAAGATTGATTAGTGGAAGGAGGGTAATGAGATGAACCGCCTAAAAGAAAAGTATTTAAATGAAATTGTTCCAAGTTTAACAAAAAAACACAATTATAAGTCAGTGATGGAAGTACCAAAACTAGAAAAAATCGTTATTAATATGGGTGTAGGAGATGCAACTAGTAATTCTAAATTATTAGAAGCTGCTGTTCATGATCTTGAACTTATCTCTGGACAAAAACCAGTTATAACAAAAGCTAGAAAGTCTATTGCTGGATTCAAAGTAAGAGAAGGACAATCAATTGGTTGTAAAGTTACTCTAAGAGGAGAAAATATGTATAACTTCTTAGATAAACTTGTAACTATTGGACTTCCACGTGTAAGAGATTTCCATGGAGTATCATCAAAAGCATTTGATGGACGTGGAAACTATACATTAGGAATTAAAGAACAATTGATTTTCTCAGAAATTGAATATGATAATGTAGTAAAAGTTCGTGGTATGGATATAGTATTTGTAACAACCGCAAAAACTAATGAAGAAGCCTATGATTTATTAGCAGAACTTGGAATTCCATTTAGAAAGTAATTGGAGGGTAAATAATGGCAAAAAAAAGTATGATTGTAAAAGCTAACAAAAAGCAAAAATTCAAGGTTCGTGAATATACACGTTGTAAACAATGTGGAAGACCACATGCTGTTATGAGCAAATTTGGAATCTGTCGTATTTGCTTTAGAGAATTAGCTTATAAAGGACAAATACCAGGTGTAAAAAAATCAAGCTGGTAATTGGGAAGGAGGATTAATAATGGCTGTAGTAACTGATACAATTGCAGATATGCTAACACGTATTCGTAATGCAAATGCAATGCGTTATACTGATGTTTCGGTGCCTGCTTCAAAAATGAAGATTGAACTTGCTAGAATATTAAAAGAAGAAGGATTTATAAAAGACTATAAAGTTGTTAAAAACGATGCTCAAGGAACTATCGAATTAACACTTAAATATGGAGATAAAAAGGAAAGAGTAATTACTGGATTAAAGCGTATTTCAAAACCAGGATTAAGAGTTTATGCTAAGAGTGATGAAATCCCTAAAGTATTAAATGGATTAGGAATTGCAATAATTTCTACTTCAAAAGGAATCATGACTGATAAAGAAGCTAGACGTCAAAATCTAGGTGGAGAAGTTCTTGCTTATATTTGGTAGTAACGAAAGTTAAGGAGGCCTGAAGATGAGTCGTATAGGAAATAGAAAAATTGAGATTCCTGCTGGAGTTACAGTTGAAGAAAATGAAGGAGTTGTTACTGTAAAAGGACCTAAGGGTGAACTTTCTACTAAACTTGCTAAAGGAATTAGCATCAAAGTAGAAGATAACCAATTAGAACTTACAAGAGTAAACGACACTAAAGAAATCAAATCAATGCATGGAACTATGAATGCAAACCTTTCAAATATGATTCATGGTGTAACACATGAATTCCAAAAAGGTTTAGAGATAATTGGTGTAGGTTACCGTTTTGCATTAAAAGGTAACACACTAGTAATCAATGCAGGATATTCTCATCAAGTAGAAATGGATATTCCAAAAGGAATAACTGTTGAATTAATTAGCAATACTGAAATAACTGTAAAAGGTATTGATAAAGCTCAAGTTGGCGAATTCGCAGCAAACATAAGAAAAGTAAGAAAACCAGAACCTTATAAAGGAAAAGGAATTCGTTATAAAGATGAACACATTCGCCGTAAGGAAGGAAAGAAAGCCGCTTAAGCTAATTAGCTGCTTAAATTAAAATTAAAAATATAAGATAAGGAGAAGTTACTTATGATAAATAAAGTGTCAAAAAATGCTATGCGTCAAGCTAGACATGAAAGAATAAGAAAAGATATTCATGGAACTGTAGCTGTACCAAGATTAAGTGTTTATAGATCTAATTCAAATATCTTTGCACAACTTATTGATGATGAAAATGGCATCACTTTAGTGAGTGCTTCATCAATCGATAAAGAATTAAAATTAGAAAATGGCGGCAATATTGAAGCTGCTACTAAAGTTGGTAAATTATTGGCTGATAGAGCACAAAAAGCTAACATTAAAAAAGTTGTATTTGATAGAGGTGGACATCTTTATCATGGTCGTGTAAAAGCTTTAGCTGAAGCTGCACGTGAGAATGGATTAGAATTCTAATAGGAGGGTATTTATGCAAAATAAAAATAATGACCCAAAAGCAAAAACATTAGAAGAATTAGTTGTCGAAATTAAAAGCGTTGTTAAAGTTAACAAAGGTGGTAGACAAAGAAGATTCTCGGCTACTGTTGTTGTTGGGGATAGAAAAGGTAAAGTTGGATTAGGTATGGGTAAAGCAAACGAAGTACCTGATGCAATCAAAAAAGCTATACAAGCTGCAAATAAAAATTTAATTAAAGTACCTTTAACTGACAATAGAACAATTGCTCATGAAGTAAATGGTGTTGCAGGAGCTGCAAAAGTAGTTTTAATACCAGCTGCGCCAGGTACTGGAGTTATTGCAGGTGGAGCAGTTAGAGCTGTACTAGAACTTGCAGGAGTTCAAGATATTTTATCAAAATCACTAGGATCAAGGACTAAAAATAATATGGCAGCCGCTACAATTAATGCACTAAAACAAATTAAAACACCAGAACATGTTGCACAGTTAAGAGGAAAAACAGTAGAGGAGATTTTGGGATAATGAAATTACATGAATTAGAAAAAAATATTGGTGCAAAACAAAGAAGAAAAATTGTAGGACGTGGACCAGGTAGTGGTCTTGGAAAAACTAGTGGTAAAGGACAAAAAGGACAAAACTCTCGTAGTGGTGGAGGAGTAAATCCAGTATTCGAAGGTGGACAATTACCATTATATAGACGTTTACCTAAGAGAGGATTCTCAAATCATGAATTTAAAATTAAATATGCTACTATTAATGTAAGTGATTTAAATATTTTTGAAGAAGGTACATTAGTAACACCAGCTTTATTAAAAGAAGTTGGATTAGTAAAAAAACAATTAGATGGAATTAAAGTTCTTGGAAATGGAGAAATTAATAAGAAATTAACAGTTCAAGCACATAAGTTCTCAAAGAGTGCTATTGAAAAGTTAGAAGAATCTGGAAGCAAAATTGAGGTGATCTAATATGTTTCAAACAATGAAACAATTATTTGCGCCTACTAACAAAGACTTAAGATTAAGAATACTTTTCACTTTAGGTGCATTAATGATATTTGTTATTGGTACTGGAGTTCAAGTTCCAGGTACTGCCGATGTAACAGTTAATTTAGGATTTCTTGAATTAATAAATGTAATGGGTGGTGGAGCACTAAAGCAATTTTCAATATTTGGTTTAGGAGTTATGCCATACATTACTGCATCCATTATAGTTCAATTATTACAAATGGATATATTTCCATATTTTAGTGAACTAAAGGATGAGGGTCCAGTGGGACGTCAAAAATTAAATCAAATAACTAGATATATGGGTATAATATTTGCCTTTATTGAAGGATTTGCATTTGCATATGCGTTCTTAGGATCAGGTAAAACTACTATGGATTATATGTATGTTGCAACTATATTAACAGCTGGAACAGCATTTCTTCTATGGTTAGGAGACCAGGTTACACAAAAGGGAATTGGTAATGGTATTTCATTAATAATTCTTGCAGGTATTGTTGCTACAATGCCAAGCATGTTTATAACTGCATTTAAAGAATTAATAACTAAAGGTGAATTTGCATTATGGCTTGGTATTTTACTATTTGTATTGTTCGTAATAGTATATTTCCTAATAATAGTAGGAGTTATATTTGTAGAACTTGCAGAACGTAAAATTCCTATTCAATATGCTAATAAGTCTACTAGTGCTTATGGTAATCAATCATTTATGCCAATAAAAGTAAATACAGCGGGAGTTATGCCAGTAATATTTGCTTCAAGCTTACTTGCAATACCAGCAACAATAGCACAATTGGTAAAAAATGAAAAGTTTATAAATTTTGTTAATAATTACTTAACTTATACTAAACCTGTTGGTTTTATAATATTTGTTGCACTTATTTTCTTCTTTGCTTATTTCTATACTTACATTCAATTAAAACCAGAAGATTTAGCAAAGAATTTAAAAGAAAATGGAGGATTTATTCCAGGTGTTAGACCAGGTAAGGACACAGAAAAATATATTTCAAATGTCTTATCTAAGTTAACTATAATTGGTGGTGTATTCCTAGTAATAATAGCTGGATTACCAATCATATTCAGTAGTTTATCTGGATTATCTTCAGCAGTAACAATTGGTGGTACAAGTTTACTAATAGTTGTCGGAGTTGCACTTGAAACTTATAAACAACTAGAAGGTAGTCTTGTTTCAAGAAATTATAAGAAGGGATATAGTAGAAGATAATGAAAAATTTGATTTTAATTGCTGCACCAGGTGCAGGAAAAGGAACTTTATCAAAAGATTTACTTGAAAAATATAATTATGTTCATATTTCAACAGGAGATTTATTAAGAGAACAAGTTGCTAAAGGTGATGAACTTGGTAAAAAAATTAACGAAATGCAGACAGCAGGAAAGTTAGTTACACCAGAAATAGTTTACTCTGTACTAGAAAATAAATTAAATGATCCTGCTTGTGATAATGGATATATATTAGATGGATTTCCAAGAAATCTTGAACAAGCAAAAGAATATGATAAGATTTTGGAGAAATCCGGAAGAGATTTAGGAATGGTAATATTAATAGATATTCCTAAAGAAATGTTAGTAAAGAGAATTACAGGAAGATATATGTGTAAAGACTGTGGTGCTATATACAATATCTATAGTGAAGAAATGGCTCCTAAAAAGCCTGGTATTTGTAATAAATGTAATGGTGAGTTATATCAAAGAAAAGATGACAACATTGAATCACTTGAAGTTAGATATCAAACTTACCTAGACAGTACAACACCACTTATTGAATTTTATAAAAATAGAGGGGTGCTTCAAGTAGTAGACGGAAGTAAAGGCCGCGAATATACATTGGAGCAAGTTGAAAAGTTAATTAAAGACTAGGTGAATAAATTGATTAAAATCAAAAGTCAAAGAGAAATTGAATTGTTGAGAGAAGCAGGACATATTGTTTATCAAACACATCAATATTTAAAACCTTACATTAAAGAAGGTATTACCACTGCAAAGCTTGATAGGCTTGCAGAAAAGTTCATAAGAAGCAAAGGTGCAATACCTTCTTGTAAAGGTTATGAAGGATATCCAGCAACATTATGTGTAAGCATAAATGAAGAAGTTGTACATGGAATTCCTGGGCCACGTAAATTAAAAAATGGTGACATAGTTTCAATAGATATATGTGCTTGTTATAAAGGATATCATGGTGATTCTGCATGGACTTACCCTGTTGGTAACATAAGTGCAGAAAAAGAAAACTTATTAAGATATACTAAACAAGCTTTGTTTGAAGGTTTAAAAGAAATTAAACCAGGGGCAAGAATTGGTGATATATCTAATGCAATCGAAGTATATGCAACAGAGCATAATTTAGGCGTAGTAAAGGAACTAGTTGGACACGGTGTAGGAACAGAACTACATGAAGAACCAGATGTACCAAATTATGGTAAAAAAGGAACAGGTCCAGTATTAAAAGAAGGTATGGTTATAGCAGTAGAACCAATGTTAAACTTAGGAACTGCTGATATATACATGTTAGATGATGGTTGGACAATACTTACTGATGATGATAGTCCATCTGCTCATTTTGAACATACTGTTGTTGTTACAAAAGATGGATATGAAATATTAACAGGAGAGTGAAAAGATGGCAAAAGACGATACAATTGAAGTTGAAGGAAAGGTTCTAGAAATCATTCCGGGTGGTAAATTCAAAGTACAATTAGAAAATGGATACATTGTAGAAGCTCACGTTTCTGGTAAAATACGAATGAACTACATTCGCATCTTACCAGGGGATACTGTAATGTTAGAATTATCACCTTATGACTTAACACGTGGGCGTATAACCTATAGGAAATAATAGGAGGGATAAAATGAAAGTAAAAGCATCAGCAAAGAAGATTTGCGCAAAATGCAAAATTGTAAAAAGAAAAGGCAAAGTAATGGTTATTTGTGAAAATCCAAAACACAAACAAAGACAAGGTTAATGAAAGGAAGTGTAAAATATGGCTCGTATTAAAGGTGTAGATATACCTAATGATAAACATGTTGAAATAGCACTAACATATATTTATGGTATTGGTAGAAAAAGATCAAATAAAATTCTAGAAGCAGTTAAAATTGCTCCATCTAGAAAAGTAAGTGATTTATCTAATGATGAATTAAATTTAATTCGTGATGAAATTTCTAAATACAACGTTGAAGGAGATTTAAGACGTGAAGTAAATATGAATATTAAAACTAAGATGGAAATAAATTCATATGAAGGAACTCGTCATAAAAAAGGATTACCTGTAAGAGGACAATCAACAAGAAGTAATGCAAGAACTCGTAAAGGAAAAGGTAAGACTGTAGCTAACAAAAAGAAATAATAATTAAGGTTTAATAGTAAAAGGAGGTCAAAGAAATGGCTTATAAGACTAGAAAAAGAAAAGTAAAAAAGAATGTTCCAGAGGGAATAGCACATATTCATTCAACATTTAATAATACAATTACTACTATTACAGATAAAGAAGGTAATGCAATATCTTGGTCATCAAGTGGAGCATTAGGATTCAAAGGTAGTAAAAAATCAACTCCATTTGCTGCTGGTGTTGCTGCAGAAGCTGCAGGAAAAGCTGCTTATGAAATTGGTATGAGAAAAGTAGAAGTTTATGTTAAAGGTTTAGGTCCTGGTAGAGAAACTGCTATCAGATCACTTCAAACTGCAGGATTAGAAGTAACTGCAATTAACGATGTTACACCAATTCCACATAATGGATGTCGTCCACCAAAACGTCCACGTGGTTAATAATAAAGGAGGTAGTTTCATGGTAGAATTTGAAAAACCAAACTATAAAATAACTGATTATGTAGAAAGTAATTTCTATGGTAAATTTGAACTTGAACCATTAGAGAGAGGATTTGGTATTACTATAGGTAATGCATTAAGAAGAGTAATGTTATCATCTCTTCCAGGAGCTGCAATTAGTAGTGTAAAAATTGAAGGTGCATTACATGAGTTCCAAACTCTTGAAGGTGTAGTAGAAGATGTAACAACTATTATATTAAACTTAAAGAAAATAGTTATTAAAAAACACGTTGAAGAAATGAAAGTAATTCATTTAAACGTAACAAAAGAAGGACCAGTAACTGCTGGAGATATCGAATGTGATAGTGACGTTGAAATAATTAATAAAGACCTAGTAATCGCTAATGTTGCTAAAGGTGGAAAATTAGTTATGGAAATGACTGTAACAAGTGGTAGAGGATATGTTAAGAGTGAAGAAAATAAAAAACTTCTTGATATTAAAAAAGTTGGTGTAATACCAATAGATTCAATTTACTCTCCAATCGAAAGAATTTCATATGATGTTGAAAGCGCACGTGTAGGTCAAGATGAAAGTTATGATAAGTTAATACTAAATGTATGGACTAACGGTTCAATCAAACCAGAAGAAGCAGTTGCATTAGCATCAAGAATTTTAATTGAACATTTTAATATTTTAACTAACTTAAGTAATATTGCAAATGTTACTGGAATGATGATTGAAAAAACAGAAGATCCAAAAGTAAAAGCACTAGAAACTACAATTGAAGATTTGGATTTCTCAGTAAGAGCATATAACTGCTTAAAGAGAGCTGGAATCCACACTCTACAAGACCTAGTAAATAAAAGTGAAAATGATATGATGAAAATCCGTAATTTAGGTAAAAAGTCTTTAAAAGAAGTTTTAGACAAAGTTAGAGATTTAGGACTTGTATTACGTGATGACGACTAGTAGGGAGGAAAATTATGGCATACAGAAAATTAGGTGTTGACAATAAACACAGAAGAAGCATGCTTGCTAATTTAACTAAAGATGTTATAAAGAATGGCAAAGTAGTTACAACTGAAACTAGAGCTAAAGAAGTAAGAAAATTTGTTGATAAAATGATTACTTATGGAAAAAAAGGAGATTTAATCTCTCGTAGAAAAGCACTAGCATTCTTACAAAATGACACTGAAGCAGTTAAAATTGTTTTTGACGATTTAGCTAGCAAATACGCTAAAAGAAATGGTGGATATACAAGAATCTTAAAACTAGATGAAAGACGCGGAGACGATGCTTTACTAGTAGTTTTAGAACTTGTTGAAGAATAAGACTAGAAATAGTCTTTTTTTGTTCTAATTTTTAATTATCATGCTATAATTGTTTTGAGGAAGAGATAGTATGAAAAAAAGTAAGATGGTTATAGGAAAGACAAAGCAAAAAACTAAGAGCCAGAATAAGGTTAAAACAAAGAAGTCTAATAAATCACGTAAAAAAAACGTGATTAAAACAAAAACTTCTATAAATAATAATGTAAATAAGGTAAAAGAAATCAAAAATGATGTTGAAACTCAAAAAATTGAATCTAATGCTAAGAAAACGACTAAGAAAAGTAAAGTTTTACATATCGTAAAATCTAAATTTAAAACAGTATTAGATAAGATAAAGAGAATCATTAGTAACATAAATGGTAATAAAAAGAAGAAAAAAGTAATATTGATATCTATATTATCGGTATTAATAATTGCTGTAATATTACCAATTATAATTTTTAAAAGAGAACCAATAATATTTACATTTAAATCATTTAATGCAGGAGAAAAGGTAACTTTTAGTGGTACAGAATGGTATGTAATAAAAGATACTGGTATTGATGAGAAGGAAGTAGAGTTAATTAGTAAATTGCCATTTGATTTAAATAGAGATGGTAAAATAGATGAATCCGATACAGTAGAATTTGACACCGAAAACTCAGTTGAATATACAACTATTGATAAGAACAATATAGGTTATTATATAAATAATGCGGTATTAAATATGATAGAAGAAAAATCTGGAATAAAAGAAATTAGGCTTTTAACTTCAGATGAGTATATAGCACTAAGAGATCAAATGGAATTTGGGTATGACTGGAATGAAGGTAATTGGCTAGCAAGTGAAGATACAAAAACATGGTGGTTAAGAACTTCAAAATATAGTCATATATATGTAGTAACAGAAAGAGGAAGCTATATGTTAGATGAGGCAACAAATAAAAATTATGTAAGACCCGTTATTAAAGTATTGAAAAATTATGTAAAATAGACTAGACACAAAATAAAAAATATTGTAAAATTTAACTTGTGCATTTTGTTTAAACTTGATAAATAAAAAAATAAAACGATCCACTTTTAATGAGGTTCGTTTTTTGGCGTATAAAGGAGGTTTTATGAGTAGTATAAGTGAAAAAGACTTGCTAGAAGAAAAAGAAAGACTTAATCAAACAAAAAAAGTAATCAATGAAAAAATTTCTGATTTGGGACAGCAATTATATGACAAAGAGGAAAAAATTCAAGAGTTCCAAAAATTTATGTGGGATGCAAGGCATGATATGGACCCACAAGAAATGAAAAGCATGGTTGCAATTAATGATGTAGAAGTAAATATCGCATTAAGTAAGGGAAAATATTTTCAAAAATTATTTAAAATTCAAAATAGTCCATACTTTGGCGCAATAACATTTAAAGATAGTGATTTTGATACCGAAAAAATTTATATAGGATTAACTCATCTAGAAGATGGTGAAAAACATCTAATATATGACTGGAGAGCTCCAGTATCATCACTATTCTACGATTATGGAGTAGGACCTGCAAGGTATAAAGCACCGAAAGGTTTTATAACTGGTGACATAACAAATAAAAGACAATTTAAAATAGAAGATGGTAAATTAATAAGAGTATTTGATAATAGTTTAAATGTTGATGATGATATACTACAAGAAGTACTATCGAATTCATCAAGTGAAAAAATGAAAAACATTGTTAACACAATTCAACAAGAACAAAATCAAATAATAAGGAATGTGGAAGATAAAAACCTAATAGTTCAAGGTATTGCTGGTTCGGGTAAGACATCGGTTGCACTTCATAGAATTGCATTTCTTTTATATAAAATTGAAAACTTACAATCAAACAATGTATTAATTTTTTCACCAAACCAGGTATTTTCAGAATATATTTCAAACGTTCTACCAGAACTTGGCGAAGACAATACAATGCAAACCACATTTAGTGATTTTTTAACTACGTTTATTTCAGAGTACAAAGATGTTGAATCATTCACAAATTTTGTGGAAAGATATTATAAGTATAATGAGCCAAATAAAGAATTGGTAAAATATAAACAGAGTGATGAAATAATTAATCACATTAATAAATATGTAGAAGCATTTGTTAATAATATTACCTTTACAGATAAAATATCAACACATGATTTTGAAATATCAAAAGAGGAATTAAATTACTTATTTAAAGATAGATACTCTAAGTTTAATCTCTATGATAGAATAGATGCAATCTGTGAAAAACTATGTTATCTATATTATAAAGGTAAGAAAACAGCTAAAAGTAAAATCAGGGCACTATTAAAAAGAACAATGAATGTAGATATAGATTATAAAAAAATATATATGGACTTTTACACAAGCGAATATTTTATCAACAATTACAGTGGAAAAATATTGCCAGAAGATATAAACTATTTAAAAGATAACAAAATGATTAAATATGAAGACGCCTGCTTGTTTGTATACATTAAAGGTTTACTAGAAGGATTTGGATACAAAGGAAATATTAAAGAAGTTGTAATAGATGAAGCACAGGACTATTCATTTCTTCAATATAAGATAATTAAACAAATATTTAAATCTGCAAGTTTTACTATTCTAGGTGATGTAAACCAAACTATTAATCCATACTATATGTATGAAAGCTTAAATAAATTAAGTGAAATATTTGAAGATACTAAGTATCTAGAACTAACAAAAACATATAGATCAAGTCCTGAAATAATTGAATATACTAATAAAATATTAAATTTAAATCACGTATCCGCTATAAGAGATAAGAGTAATAGAGAAATATTATTTAGAGAAGAAAAAAATAACTTATTAGAATTATTAACTAATGATATTGAAACACTATTTAAACAAAACTTAAATGTATCAATTATCACAAAAGATGATAAAGAAGCTAAAAAAATATATGAACTACTTAAAGATAAATATGAATATATTTCACTTGTAAACTCTAACACAGTTGAGTTTAGTAAGAAACTTTTAGTAATACCATCATATGTTTCAAAAGGATTAGAGTTTGACTCTGCAATAATATATACAGAGAAAGACAATAAATATACAAAAGCTGAAAAAAACTTATTCTATGTTGCTTGTACAAGAACACAACATCAATTAATAATTTATAATCAATAAATTTAGGAAAATAACATTATATCCACTATAATAATAATGAGTGATGGTAATCGAATAGATTATGAAAAAATTATTATTGGCTTTAATGTTATTTTTTGTTAGTATTACAGGAGTTTATGCTTCTAATTATGATGATGCATTCTATGGTGCCGAAAAAATAAAAGATATTTATATAAAAAAGGTGAGTAAAGATAAAACACAGGCAAAACAGCCACAGTTTATAAGAAAGAAAAGTGATGATGGAATAGGTTATTGTACTGAACCATTTGAAGTAATGAAGTATAATGAAAACTATAAGTCATATTCAGAAAATCAAGAAAAGCATTTAGGAATAAGTAAACAAGCTTGGGATAAGATAACTAAAATTGCATATTATGGATATGGATATAAAAATCATAAAGAAGATAAATGGTATTCAATTACCCAAATTATGATATGGAGAGTAATTGAACCGGATGCAGAATTTTATTTCACAGATAAGTTAAATGGAAAAAAGATAGATATATATGATAAAGAAATAAAACAGATAGAAAAATTAGTAGAGCAGCATAATAAAGTACCAAGTTTTTCATTTGATGATTTAACATTTTCTATAAATAGTACAAATACTCTAACTGATTCAGGAAAAGTATTGGAAGATTATGAAATTGAATCTAAAAGTGATAATATCGATGTTAAAATATCCGGAAATAAAATGGCAGTAACAACACATGATGAATCAGCTTCTTTTATAAAATTAAAAAGGAAAGAAAACTATAATAGACCAAGTGTAGTATTTGTAGATAATAAACATCAAAATATAATGACACCAGGTAAAATTTCTAAGATAGATATTACCATTAAAGTTAATGTAAAAAGTGGAACAATAAAAATAAATAAATTAGATTTAGATACAAATAAAAAATTTCCACAGGGAGAAGGAGCTTTGATAGGAAGTGTATATAATATTTATGATTCAAATAATAAAATAGTTGATACACTAGTAATAGATAATAATTATGAGGCAACATCTATTAAATTACCATTTGGAAAATATATTATAAAAGAATCAAAAAGTATGCAGGGATATAAATTAGATTTAAATGAATATGAGGTTGTTTTAGATAAAAATAATACACATAAAGAGTTAAATCTTAAAAATGAAGTATATAAGGGAAAAATAGAAATATATAAGTATTATGATGAAAAATTAGAAGAAGGGGTTTCATTTGAAATATATAATAAAGAGGGTAAAACAGTAAAGATAGTGACAACCGACAAATTTGGTAAAATAGACATTACTCTTCCATATGGAACATATAAATTTCATCAGCTTAATAGTATGAAAAACTATAAATGCGTAGATGATTTCACCGTGATAATAGATGAAGCTACAAAAGTAAAGAGATTTGATCTTCATGATGAAAAATTTTCTGCGAAGATAATAATAAAAAAGAAAGATTCTCAAACAGGAGAAAGAATAGTAAATGGTGCTATATTTAAAATATATGATATCCAAGAAGAAAAGTATTTAACAATTGATCATAAAGATGAATTCATAACCATAAATGGAATAATAGAAATAGAGAATCTACCTGCAGGGAAATACTATATCGAAGAAATAAAAGCACCAGCAGGATATAAACTAAATAAGAATAAAATCTATTTTGAAGTAGATGATGAAAATGAATTTAAATATGAAGGTGAAATTCCAGTACTTGAAATAAATATAACCAATGAAAAAGAAAAAGAAGAAGTAGTACCCAAAACAGGAATAAGTTTCATAGAAAAAGACATTTATATATTAGAAGAAGATAAAAGAAAAATTAAACTAACAAAATAAAAAGGTTTGAAGGAAATTTCAAACCTTTTACTTTACTCTATAACAAGTGGATTAAAGTTAACAATTGCATCCACAAGTTTTGGATGTTTAATAACAAAATGTATAATTGGATTAGCAGATTTTGATAATATAACATGATGATTTCCGACCATGGTTATGTTGATATTTTTAAATATTTTATAACTACTAGTTATAACTTTATAATTTTTATTTATATTTGAATATTTAATAGTTAACTCAAAATGTCTAATAAAATCATCATATGTATATTTGATTTTTTTATCATAAAACATATTCTCGGTTGATAAAGTAATAGAATCATTTAAAAACTCTTCCATAGTAGGTTTATAAATAACATCAGTAATAGTGCTATTAGTAAGTATAGAAGTCATATTTTTTTCTTCTTCCTTCTTATATTTGATAATAATATCAGCATCATCCTGAGAAATATTGTTATCATTTAATATTTTAATAAGTAACTCATCTGAAATAGTGAAAAGTGGAAGTGAAGAAAATATTCTCTTCCTATCAAGAATAATCTCACTATCATTAATTAAAAATGCTTTAAATGCAGATTTATTATCCTCTTTGTAGATTTCCATAAGAGGATTAGCTTTCTTTAAAAGAAGATTTGCTTTTTCTTTATAATATATCAGCTCTTTATTATTACTTGTTAAATAATATTTTCCCTTATCATGAGATCCTTTAATACATTCTCCAGTAAGTGCTACACCACCAGATACATAATTCAAATGATTATAAACACTATTTTTAACTTCTTTCAAATAATATGGAGATATCTGACCAGTCATATAAATTGGTATCCAACTTTCAAGTCCAAGCATCATTTCATTAAAAGGTCTATCTAAATTATGAATTATATTTAAATGAAGGCCTTTTTTTAGTGACATTGCAATCGCAAACATCCATTTTTTTCCAAAATCCAAATCTTTTGCCATATCCTCCATTGGCATATCACTACACATAAATACATCTTCCATAGATTTTGTTAAAACAGTAGCCTTAAAAAAATCAAGTTCACCTTTTTTCATTTCTTCAATACCATAATAATTTTTTGATTTAACTATATAAAATGGTAGGGAAGGTACTTTTAGTTCATCAAATTTTATTGCTTTAATATAATCATTTAAATCAAATTTATCTAAGTTAGTTAAAAAGTCATTAATATAATTTTTATCCTTAGTATGATAATTACTAACAAGATAATCATATATTTTATGAAATAATTTATCACTGGTATTTATCTCTTCTTCAGTAGTATCTAACACAGTTAAAAGTAAATCTTTATATATAGGAGAATTATACTTATAGACTATATAATTAGTAACCTTTGTAGAAAAATCCTTTGGATCAGAAGGTTTTGTTTTTCCATTTCTTATTCTAGAAATATGGGATGCATCAAAGACGATATATTTCGACATATCCTTTGTATTAATATTAAGTATGGAAATTAAATTGTTTAGATTTTTACTAAAGGAATCATAATCAAAGTCATCTAAAGATAGGATAGATAAAGATAATTCCTCATAGATATATTCCTTAGTATAACTATTTCCAGCTTTAGTAGAAATATTAAAGAAAGCATTAACAATAGCATTAAAATTATCACTATCTATTTTAGGTATTCGCTTTCCACTACGATATCTACTAATTACAGATTCAGATATATCAGAAATATCAGATAGCTGTTTAGAAGAAATTTTAAACTCATTAAGATATTTATTTAGTTTTTCATTAAAGCTCATTATATCACCCTAAAACAATTATATAACAAAAAATCATTTCATACAAAAAAACTTACCAGTAAAAGCAATGTTTTAACTGACAAGTTAATTGTTATATGGGAGTGTATAAACTATAATTAAATAGAAGATAAAAGAGGTGTATATTATTTGAAAAAGTTTGATAAAAAAAACTTAGTGTATTTAGGAATTGTTTTACTCGCAATTATTTTAATAGTATTTATATTTCCAAAGAAGGATACTAGTACTATTAAAACTAATAAAGGTGAAGTAAAAATAAAAAAATTAGAAACAAGTACAATAGAACTAGAAGAATATAATTCTGATGTACTAACAATGAAAAAACCAAAAGGTTGGAAAGTAGAAACAGGGGGTACAGGAGTTTATTATGCAATAAGAGTAACTGACCCTAATGATACTAGAAATCAAATATTTTTAATGCCAAAAATCCAGCCATTATTAAAAAGTAATAAGGCAAAAGAATTTTGGAAAAATTACTATAATTTAAGTGGAAAAGATAGTAAGTATAGAATTTATACAGAAGCCGTTGTATTGGATAATCCAACAACAGAAGGCTTTTATAAGAAATTTAATGATGTTGGTTCTTATATTAAGAAAGTGGACTCAGGCTACTCAAATATAACCTTTCCAACATTTAATGATTTTAAAAAAATTGATGAACAAGAATCAACTTCATCAATGAAAAATGTAGCAATAAATAGCAAGGTTTTAAGGGCAACATTTACAAATGAAGACTCAAAGGAATCAGAGGGTATGTTTTTAGCATCAGTAGTAAACTTTGGTAATCAATATCAAGGCGGAGTAGATTTTTTATATTATATGATATATGACATTATGGCTATAACAAGTGCTAAAGATAAATTTATAGAGTATAAAGATATTCTACTTAAATCTATTAACTCAATTGAATTTTCAGATAGTTATGTTAAAAAAACAATAGATGATGGAAACACTCAAACAAAGCAGGCTCTAGCACTAAGTGCAAGTATACAAAAAGCATTTGATTCATACATGAGTGCTTGGGAAAATAGAAACAAAACATATGATATTATGAGTCAAAAACAAAGTGATGCAACACTAGGATATGAAAGAGTTTATAATACTGATACAAATGAGATTTACAAAGCATATAATGGATTTACTGATGACTATAAAGGTAACCAATATAAAAGTATAACTGATGAGATGTATGCAGATAAAGTATCAGGATATATTGAAAAATAAAGGAGGGAATATGGCATTAATAAAATGTCCAGAATGTGGACACAAGATAAGTGATCAATGTGAGTCATGTCCAAAGTGTGGATATGAACTAAATAAAAAAGAAGAAAGTATAAAAAAGATAACAAATATCACAAAAAATAATAACAATTTAAAATACTTAATAATAATTGGAGTAATAATAGTAGGAATACTACTTTACACAAGTAATAAAAAAGATATTAATCAGAATACTAATCAAAACACAAACCAAGATACAAACCAAACACCAAACAGTAATACACCACAAAACAATAACGGAATGCTTTCATATACAAGTAAAAATCTAGGAGTATTTTTTACCTATCCAAGTAGTTATAAAGTAACTGAACAAGATGGTGCTATATATGTAGGTCAAAACATTGATAATAAAGGAGCACTTATTCCATATATAATAATTGCAAAATATAATAATTATAATAATCCAGTACAATTCTTAAATAAGTTTACAGATGCATTAAGAGAAGAATACGGTAATGTTCAAATAACAATAGATTTAGTAAGTGGAAATATAGGTGGAAAATCAGTTTATGGAATAGCTTATAATTATTACTCAAGTAACCATCTAGTAGTGGATAATAGATATGCATTTGTAATTAATAACAAAGTATATATGGTAGGAACAAAGGAAGAAAATCAAAATTCAGAAGCTATTAATAATGTAGCATCAAATATAATATCGTCATTGACAGAAGGAGGTAACTAATGGCACTAATAAAATGTAGTGAATGTGGCAAAGAAGTATCATCAAGTGCAAAGACTTGTCCACATTGCGGAATGAAATTAAGCTTTAAAAAATGTCCAGAATGTGGAAAAAAATTAAAGGGTGATGAAACAAATTGTCCAGAATGTGGTTTTCCACTAGAAAAAAAGACAGCAACTAATCTAATAACAGAAAACTTAGATAAAATAACAGGTGCAAAATCAGAAAATTATGTAACTGTAAAAGATTTATTTAAAGATACATTTAAAAAACATACAGATGAAGATATAGATTCAGTGTTTGTATGTGGAACTGAGCAGACTACTCCAAAAATAAAAGATATAAATCCAAAGAAAGCAAGTGCATGGGTATATTTCAAGATGTTAATTTTTTTCTTAATAGCATATATTCCTACTTATGTTGGATATATATACTATGGAAATTCCAACTTCTTACCAGCAATGATAATTTTAGCTGCTTTTGCAGTACCAGTAACCGTGCTAGTTTTCTTCTTTGAAATTAATTTGTTTAGAAATTTACCATTTCACAAGGTATTAAAATATTTCATAATAGGTGGAGGAGCATCACTTTTTGTTGCAATATTGTATTATTCATTACCATTCCTTGAGCAAAAAACTGCAACGCTAAATTTTGAAGGTGCATTCTTTGTAAGTTTAGTTGAAGAAGTAGCAAAAATAGTAATAATAGCATTTTTCTTATTTAGAAATAAAAAATGTAATTATATATTAAATGGATTACTTGTAGGTGCAGCAGTCGGTGCCGGATTTGGAGCCTTTGAAACAGCAGGATATATATTAAGGTATGGCATGAACAACGGAATAGAAACAATGTTACAAGTAATTAAATTCCGTGGGTTACTAGCACCCGGTATGCATGTTGCATGGGCAACAATTGAAGGTGGAGCACTTATGTATGTAAAAGGCTTTGATAAATTAGATAAAAAGCATTTAAACGACAAGAGATTCCTATTAATTTGCATAATACCATTAGTATTACATTGGTTTTGGGATTTACCTATCCAAGCACCATTTGAATTATTTAGAGTAGGGCTAACAGTAGCAGCATGGGTAGTAATAATATACTTTATAAATTTAGGACTAAAACAAATAGATGATGCTAAAAAGTTAGAAAAAGATCAAGTTAAAAAATAAAAAAATTGGGGTTTTCAAAAACCTCAATTTATTTTTTTTCTAGTTTCTTTTCAATCAAGTGAATTATATAATACATAAAGTAAGATAATATACCTAAAATAACAACAGATGCAATAACAAGCTTTATATTAAAAATTTGCGAACCATACATAATAAGGTAACCAAGTCCTTCTTTTGAAACCAATAATTCACCCATTATAACGCCAATTAAAGACATACTTATATTTATTTTAAAATTATTTATTATATTAAGCAAATTACTAGGAATTATAACCTTCTTATATATTTGCCATTTACTAGCTTTAAATGACTTCATAAGTGTTATAAATGAGCTATCCGTGTTAACAAAACTACTATAAATATTAATTATACTAATTATTGAGCTAATCATAAGTGCCATAAATATTATTGAATTAATTCCGGCACCTACCCAAATAATAATCAAAGGACCCAAGGCAACTTTAGGAAGTGAATTAATAACAGTAAGATAGGGATCAACTATCTTAGCAAGTGTATCATTCCACCATAGTATAGACCCAACAACTATTCCAATTACATTTGCTAACGCAAAGCTAATAAGTGTTTCATAAGTAGTAATCCAAATATGATTAAATAAACCATTTTTATGGTATAAATCCATAAGACATTTATAAACGTTAGATGGAGAAGAAAATAAGAAAGTATTAATTATATTTTTACGAGCTAGTATTTCCCATGCAACCAGAAATGAAATTATTATTAAAACTTGGAAGAATAAAACAAACAATTTTTTTCTTTTTCTTTTCTTTAGAAATAGTAAGTGTTCCTCACTATAAGTGTACATCTAGGTCCCTCCAAATCTTATCATAATAGTAATTAAATTCCTTACATTTTCTATTATTTATAGGAGTAGAACTATCTGTTAATTTTATGTCATATATGCATTTAACTTTAGCAGGTCTTTTTGATAATACAACAATTCTATTTGAAAGACTAATTGCTTCTGCAAGGTCATGAGTAACCATAATAGCGGTTTTTCCCTCATTTTTAATAATTCTGTATAAATCATCAGAGAGTGCAAGTCTAGTCACATAATCTAAAGCTGAAAATGGTTCATCAAGGAAAAGTATATCAGGATCAGTCGCAAGTGTTCTAATTAAAGCAACCCTTTGTCTCATTCCTCCGGAAAGTGAATCTGGATATTTGTTCATAAAATCTTTTAACCCATATGTTTCTAAGAGTCTTATAACTCTTTTTTTAGAATCATCATTTAAAGTATTTGTAACTTCTAATCCAATAAGGCAATTCTCAAGTATGGTTCTCCAAGGAAATAAGGAATCTTTTTGAAGCATATAACCAACCTTTAGGTTCTTATCTAATAATATATCCCCACCTGATTTTTCCTCTAAACCCGATAGGATTGATAATAAAGTTGATTTACCACAACCAGAAGGTCCAACAATAGAAACAAATTCTTTATCTTTAATTAATAGACTAATATTATCTATCGCAGTTATTTCACTATTTTTATCGTGATAAATTTTTTTCAAATTACTAATCTCTAAAATTTTATTACTTGCATTAGTCATTACTATATATTAAGTCACTATATTCAACCATTTTTTCTAATTCACCAGATGCAATCATAATCTCTTGTAAATGATCAAATGACTCCTTAGTAAAATTAGTTGTCTTAGGCCAAGTATCTTGTTTTTTATATCTTTCTATTACCTTAGTTAAATCTTTTAAAGAAGTGTCAGGGAAAAACTCTAAGATAGATTTAGCAATCGTTTCACTATCATTTTTATGAACAAAATCAAGTCCCTTCTGAACAGCATTAGTAAATTTTTCAATTATATCTTTATGTTCATTAATGTAACTGATTTTAGCACTATAAGAAGTATAAGGTACAACTCCCCCTAATTCACCAATAGATGCAACAACATATCCATATCCTTGTTGTTCTATTTCAAGCGCAGTAGGTTCAAATAAAGCAACAAAATCACCATTGCCTCCAATAAATGAGCCCCCCATTGCTGCAAATGCAATACTAGTATCAATTGTTAAGTCAGTTTTAGGATTTATGCCATCACTTCTTAATGCCCATTCGAATGTCATTTCAGGCATACCGCCAGCTCTTCCTCCTATTACCTTTTTACCTTTTAAATCATCAAGTTTAAAGTTGTCTATTTTTTTCCTAGAAACCAAGAAACTTCCATCTTTTTGAGTTAATTGTGCAAAAGTTTTTAAATAGTCTTTTTCTCCCCCATTATATACATAGATTGTTGCCTCACTTCCAGAGAATCCAATATCAACATCACCAGAAAGTACCGCAGCAGTAACTTTATCAGCACCTGGAGTTAAAGTTAAATCTATATCTAATCCTTCATCTTCAAAATATCCTTCACTAATTGCTGCATATTGTGGTGCATAGAAAATACTGTGTGCAACTTCAGCAACTTTTACCTTAGTAAGCTTACTATTTTTTGAATTAAAATCAAAAATAACAGCGCAAACTAAAATAAATAATCCCAAAATTGCAATAATGGTAATTATTCTCTTTTTCATAATAACCTCCTCGTATAATAATTACATTTTATTATACGCAAAGACTTATCTTGTGTGAAAAAAGAAAAGCCCTAAACGTAATTTTTAATTACACTTGGACTTTTACTAACTAAGTAACACTTAGAAAATGAACTACCTAATTCTAATCTTAATTTATCAACTTCTTCCTTATTATTGATTATTCCAACAAATATTTCACATCCATCACTTAATTTTTTTGCTATCTCTTCTTGATTAACCCAAAACATGTCAACTACATAAAAATCAAAAGAATAATTCCAACTAGCTTTGTTAGTAACCTTAACCCCGATTTTCGCATTAATATCAGATTCTAATAGAGCCTCTGTGATATCTTTTGACTTAGAATAAAGATAAATATTCATATTAGACTTACTAACAAAATTCTTAATATAATTAACAACATCATTATTTTTATAACCACATCCAATTATATTTATTAATACTATAGTATCAGGATTACAATATTCATTTAATTTATCCAGTAAAACTAAATGATTTCTTTTTATTTTAGAACCACTATTAATAGATAAAATATCATTATATGAAGCACAATTTATATATTCCTTATCAATCCCCATATTCATTAATAAATATTCATCAGACAAAACAACCTTATTATCACTAGTTAGATATGCATCAACCATAATGCCATCAATAAATTTAGCTTTGTCTGCTAGTAAAAAACTTTCTTCAGAAAAACTAGGGGAATTCTTAGAAGGCATACCACCATAAGCAATTATATTTGGCAAAACTATCATCTCCTTATGAATAATTATATGAAATAACTACAAAAAAAATCTCATATATGATAAAATATAATAGTAGTGTGGTGGTAAAATGAATATAACTAATGAGATGATAGAAAGAGCAATAGAAATGTCAAAAGCTAATATTGAAATGGAAGATGATGTTAAATTAACAAAAGATAATATAGATGATACAAAAAAAAGATTAATAAAACAATTTAATTTAGGGGGTAATATTAATGGACAACAATTGGGACAAATACATAATAGAGGGAACTAATGTATTAAAAAATAAACTAGGCATAACTGACAAAGAAACCCTTGAACAAAAAGAAAAAGAATTAGTTCTTCCACACCTTGCATTTTTGCATCTAAATCCAATATTAACTGTTCCGAGTGCTGAAGGCTTAAAAGATATACACCAATTTCTATTTTCCGATTTATATTCATGGGCAGGTCAGTATAGAACTTGTACATTAAGAAAAAATACATATAATTTTACAGATCCAAGTTTAATAGAGGAAGAATTAAAAAGTGTAATAGAAAGATATTCAAATGAAATAGATAGGGTGCAAACAAAAGATGAGTATGCATTTGTACTTGCACCATTTTATTATGATTTAATAAGAGTTCATCCATTTAGAGAAGGTAATGGGAGAAGTATAAGAGAATTTTTAAGAGAAGTAGTACTATTAAAAAATAAGACTCTTCCTTTTGAAGTAGAACTTGATTATACAAAAGTCGATAAAGAAAATATGTTAAAAGGTACCGCATATAGATACTTTTTTCCAAGCATGTTAGAACTAGAATTTTCAAAAGGACTAGTACCATTAGAAAAAGAAAAAAAGAATATTAAATAAGTGAGGTAATTATGAAGATAGATGATTTAAATAAAGAACAACAAAAAGCAGTTTTATCATGCAGTGGACCACTTTTAATTCTTGCAGGCGCAGGAAGTGGGAAAACAAGAGTACTAACAACAAAAGTAGCATACTTAATAGAAAACTTAGGAGTAAATCCATATAATATTTTGGCAATAACATTTACTAATAAAGCAGCTAAAGAAATGAGTGAGAGATTACTTTCAATGATAGGTGAAATATCAAAAAAAGCACAAGTATCAACATTTCACTCATTTGGACTTAAAATCTTAAGAGAAAACTATTCATATCTAGGATATAATTCAAATTTTACAATAATAGATAGTGATGATACATTAACTATAATTAAGAGAATTTTAAAAGAAGAAAACTTAGATAGTAAAATATATAATCCATCCGCAATTAAAAATAAAATAAGTAGTTGTAAAAATGAACTTGTAGAGCCAAACGAATATGAAAAATATGCTGCAAGTGATTTTGAAAAAGTAGTACTAAAGATATACGAAAAGTATCAAAATAAGTTAAAACAAAATAATTCAGTAGATTTCGATGACTTATTAGTATTACCGATCAAATTATTTAAATCACATAGTGAGATATTAGATGCATATCAAGAAAGATTTAAATACATATTAATAGATGAGTACCAAGACACAAATAAAGCACAATACGTACTTACAAAACTAATCAGTTCAAAGTATAGAAATATATGTGTTGTTGGAGATGTTGACCAATCAATATATGGTTTTAGAGGAGCAAACTATAGAAATATTCTTAACTTTGAAAAAGACTACAAAGATGCAACTACAATAAAACTAGAACAAAACTACAGATCAACAAATACAATACTAGAAGCCGCAAACTCAGTTATAAAAAATAATAAAGAAAGAAAATCAAAAAACCTTTGGTCAGACAAAGGAAAAGGTGAAAAAATAACATACTTTAGAGCATTTAATGAAAGAGATGAAGCATTCTATGTAATAAGAGAAATAAAAAAATTACTATCAAATGGTATAAATTATCAAGATATTGCAGTTTTATACAGAACAAATGCTCAATCACGTATTATGGAGGAAGAATTACTAAAAGAAAATCTACCATATAGAGTAGTAGGTAGTTTCTATTTCTATAGTAGAAAGGAAATAAAAGATTTAATCGCATATTTAAGACTTATATATAATGAAAAAGATGACATAAGCTTACTTAGAGTTATTAATTCTCCAAAAAGAGGAATAGGTAATAAAACGGTAAATAGCTTAATAAATATTGCCGCAATAGAAAATAAAAGTATTTATGAAGTAATTTCATCAGGTAAAGAATTAGAATTCAAAAAAATAATTGAGAACTTAAAAGAAATATCAAAAAATATAACATTAACTGAACTTGTTGATAAAGTATTAGATGTTACTGGAATGAGAAGTGAATATAAGGCAGAATCTTCACTTGAAGCTGATATAAGATTAGAAAACTTAGAGGAGTTTAAATCAATTACTAAAGCGTTTGAAGAACAATATGGGTTGGTATCTCTAGAAGATTTCTTATTAGAAATAAGTTTAGTAAGTGATGTAAATGAATATAAAGATGATAAGAATAGAATTAGTTTAATGACAGTACATTCTGTAAAAGGACTAGAATTTGATTATGTATTTGTAATAGGATTAGAAGAAGGAATATTCCCACATATAAATTCTTTATTAGACAATAATGAAGTAGAAGAAGAAAGAAGACTAATGTATGTAGCAATAACACGTGCAAGAAAAAAACTTTATTTAGTAAACGCAAAAATGCGTACTCTATTTGGTAGAGAACAAGCAAATCCATCAAGTAGATTCTTATCAGAAATAGATGATAAATTAATAGATAAAGCATTCACAGAAAAAGAATTTAATAAACAAGAAAAGATGAAGAAAGAGGAACACTTTAGAAAAGAAGACGTTGATTACCAAGTTGGAGATTATGTATATCATGAAATATTCGGACAAGGAAAAGTAGTAGAAGTAACAAATACACTTGTTTCTATAGCGTTTAAACATCCATATGGAATAAGAAAATTAATGAAAAATCACAAAAGCTTAAGCAAAATTAATTAATGAGGCGATTATATGAAAGAAAGATATGATGAACTAATTAAAATAATAAATGAAGCAGATTACAACTATCATACATTAGATAATCCAACTATTACCGACCAAGAATATGATAAATATTTAAGAGAATTATTTGAACTAGAAATAGCTAATCCGTCCCTTAGAAGAGATGATTCACCAACTGTAAGAGTAGGTGGAAAAGTATTAGATAGTTTTAAAAAAGTAACACACGCTATCCCCATGCTATCATTAAGTAATGTATTTAATGAATCAGAAATAATCGCATTTGATAGTAGAATTCGAAAAGAAAATATAAATCCATCATATGTATGTGAATTGAAAATAGATGGTTTAAGCGTATCGCTTCATTATGAAAAAGGAAAACTTATTACTGCCGCAACAAGAGGAGACGGAGTAGTAGGGGAAGATATAACTGAGAATGTTAAGACTATAAAGACAATACCACTTACTCTACCAAAAGAAATAGATATAGAAGTACGTGGTGAAATCTATATGAGTAAGAAAGTATTTAATAAATTAAATAAAGAACGAGAAGAACTAGGACTTAATTTATTTCAAAATCCTAGAAATGCTGCCGCAGGTTCTATTAGACAATTAGATTCAAAAATAGCCGCATCAAGAAAATTAGAGTCATGGATATATCACTTACCTAATCCCGAAGATTATGGAATCACAACTCATTATGCCGCACTTGAGTTTATGAAAAGTTTAGGCTTTAGAGTTAATCCTAATAATAAACTTGTGACTGGTATTGATGAAGTACTACAATTTATTGAAGAACAAAAATTATCAAGACCAACACTTCCATATGAAATAGATGGAATCGTAATAAAACTTAATAATATAATGGATCAAAAGAAAATGGGCTTTACAGCTAAATACCCTAAATGGGCAACTGCATATAAATTTCCCGCAACGGAAGTACTAACTAAACTAACTGATATAGTATTCACGGTAGGAAGAACAGGGCAAATAACTCCAAATGCAGTATTAGAACCTGTAATAGTACAAGGTTCAACCATAAGAAGGGCAACACTTCATAATGAAGATTATGTAATAGGAAAAGATTTGAAAATAGGAGATACAGTATCTATTAGAAAAGCCGCAGATGTAATCCCAGAAGTTGTAAGAGCTCTTCCTGAAAGAAGAGATGGAACAGAAAAAGATTTTGTGATGATAAAAACATGTCCAATTTGTAACAGTCCACTAATTAAAAAAGAGGGACAAGTAGATTACTACTGTATGAATCCAGGATGCGATGCAAGAAAAATAGAAGGATTAATTCATTTTGTAAGCAGAAAAGCAATGAATATAGATGGACTAGGCGATAGAATTATGGAAGACTTCTATAATATGCATTTTATAAATAATTTTGTAGACATATTTAAATTATCTAACCATAAAAAAGACTTAATAGAATTAGAAGGATTTGGAGAAAAAAGTGTTGAAAATATTTTAAATGCAATAGAAAAGAGTAAAACATCATCACTAGAAAAGTTTATTTTTGCATTAGGAATTCCAAATGTAGGTGAAAAAACTGCTAAAATACTTGCTAAGAAATTTGAAACCATGACTAATTTTATGAATGCATCATTTGATGAATTAAAAGACATTTATGATGTTGGGGAAATAATCGCAAAAAGTATAATAAATTATTTCAATGTAGATTATAACAAAGAACAAGTTTTAAAGCTTATAGAAATAGGTGTTAATGAAAAATGTTTATTATCAAAATCTATAGAGGATGAAAACTTTGCTGACAAAACCTTTGTAATAACAGGAACATTAAGTAAAGCTCGTGATGAAATAAGAGAAAAAATTGAATCATTAGGTGGTAAAGTAACAGATTCTGTTAGTAAAAAAACATCTGTTGTAATAGTCGGGGAAAATCCTGGAAGCAAATATGAAAAAGCACAAAAATTAGGCATAGAAATTTGGAATGAAGAAAAACTTAATGAAATGTTGAATAATTAATAAACAATTGTAGATAATATTAATGGTGATAATATGAATAATTTAAGAAGAGAATATCTTCTGGGTAAGAGATATTACCTAAAAGTATTACACCATAATAAGAAATCCACTGTGGCTAGTCCATAGTGGATTTTTAAATACAGATTTATAGTACTTGAAATTAATATACATGATTTGTATAATGAAATTATGAGTAGAGGTATATTATGAAGAAAAAATATTTTATTTCTGGTTTAGTAGTGGCGGTCATATTACTAATTGTATTTTTAGTAAAGTGAATGTATCCTTTTGGAAAAAATTATATAATGTGGGGAGATATGTATGAACAAATAGTTCCAATGTACTATAATTTTTATGATGTTATACGCAATGGAAAGTCATATTGATTGATTATATTGGAGGCGTCACATCAAGTTTTATTCCTAATTTTTCAAGCCCATTTACACTCTTAGTTTTACTATTTAAAAGAAGTGATATACCAAATGCAGTAAATATTATTATCTTATTAAAAATAGTATTATCAACAGTTACTTGTAACTATTTTCTAGATAAAAGTTTAAAAAATCGGATGATTTTTATAAATGTTTCTTCAGTATTATTTATGGACTATCAACATATAATTTATCTCTATATGTAATAACTGGATAGATTGATATTTTATATAATTCCACTGTTTATATTTATTTTATCTTTTATATAAATCTATAAAAAAATAGACAGCTTACTTTTGGTTGTCTATTTTTATACCTTGATATGAATCTCTTCTTTTCATTTCTTTATCTATTTCATTTAATACACAAAATTTTTTTATAAGCCAAGTGGGTTCTATTAACTCATTTGGATCAGGATCCCCTGTAATTCTGTTTATTACAATATCACTTCTTAATAGTTCTAATTGGTCACAAACAATATTAACGTATTCATCTCTTGTTAAAACGTGAAAATGTTTCTCCGAATATAGTCTAGCAAGTGCAGTATCAGAGACTATGTGAAGCATATGGATTTTAACACCCTGAATATCTAATGTATTTAAATACTTAATTGTATCAAGCATCATTTCTTTGGTCTCATAAGGAAGTCCATTTATAATATGAACAACAACATTAATATTTCTATCTCTAAGTGATTTAACACATTCATTGAAGCAAGATAATGTATGACACCTATTTATAAGTTTGGAAGTCTTATCATGTATTGTTTGAAGTCCTAATTCAACAGTTAAATAAGTTCTTTTAGATAATTCTTCTAAGTAATCCATACATTCAGGACTTATTGCATCAGGTCTAGTTGCGATCGAAAGTCCAATAACATTATCAAATTTTAAAACACTTTCATACTTTTCCTTTAAAACTGACAAAGGTGCATATGTATTTGTATTAGCTTGAAAATAAGCAATGTATTTAGCATTAGGCCATTTTTTAAGCATTTTATCTCTAATGGTGGTAAACTGAACATCTAAAGGTTCATTTAAATCTCCTGCAAAATCACCACTACCTAGTTTTGAACAATATATACATCCACCATATCCAACCTTACCATCTTTATTAGGACAACTAAAGCCACCATTTAAACTAACCTTAAAAACTTTACAACCAAACTTCTTTTTATAAAAGTAATCAAGTGTGTAATACCTTTTATTTGAATCTGAATATTTAAATTTATTCATAAAACCACATCCGGGAGTATTATAACAAAATGATTAAATAGTGTAAATAAAGTGATAAAAAAAATAAGAAAAATTTACTAGAAAGTCTTGAATATATTTATTAAATTTACTATACTATATTTAATATTTATTTACTTAAAGAAGTAGTAATATGTAATATTTATCAAAGAGAGTTGCGTTTGGTGTAAGCAATATAAATATACGTATGAACTTGTCTTTAATAATAGTAAAATGTAAACCTGCATTAAAGGTCTAGAGTGCATAGTTTAACTATGAATTAAGGTGGTAACACGGTAATGCGTCCTTATGATGTATTATCGTGTTTTTTTAAGGAGGAAATATGATATATCTTATATTTACAATTATATTTATATATATGATGTACTACATCTGGATAGCGATTCACTACAACAAGCGTGGTGAAAGAAAAGGAAAAAACAATAAAAAAAATAATAAGCAAAAAATGCCTGCGGAAGTAGAATATTTTGTTACTAAATACAAAGTAGATTTATCCAAAATAAATTTTAGATATTTTCTACAACTGATGGGTTTAGTTGTAGCGTTTGACCTATCAATAGTAGTAACAATAATTACTTATATAAAAACACTCTGGATACAATTACTAGTTGGTTTTATACTGACATTACTAATATCATTAACTAGTTTTCATATATTAGGAAAATATTTTAAAAAGAAAGGATTGACAAAAGATGTATAATTTTAAAGAAGTAGAAAAAAAATGGCAAAAGTATTGGGATGATCATAAAAGCTTTAAAGCAATAACAGGAGAGAAAGATAAAACTCCATACTATATATTAGTTGAGTTTCCATATCCATCTGGTGCTGGATTACATGTTGGACATGTAAGAAGCTATACAGCACAAGATGCAATAGCAAGAATGAAAAGAATGCAAGGATATAATGTACTATATCCAATGGGATGGGATGCTTTTGGTGCACCAGCTGAACAATATGCAATAAAGAATCATATTCATCCAAAAGAAGCAGTAAAGGAAAATATTAAAACCTTTAAAACACAAATGAAAACACTAGGTTTTTCATTTGACTGGGATAGAGAATTCTCAACAACAGATCCAGAATATTATAAATGGACACAATGGCAATTCCTACAATTTTATAAACATAATATGGCATATAAAGATACAGTACCAGTTAATTGGTGTCCAACATGTAAGAGTGTATTATCAAATGAAGATGCCGCAGGTGGAGTATGTGAAAGATGCGGTTCAACCGTAATACAAAAAGAAAAAAGTCAATGGATGCTTAGAATGAGTGACTATGCAGAAGATTTATTAAAAGGTCTAGATGATACTAACTTTGCAGAAAGAGTAAAATTAGGACAAATAAATTGGATTGGTAAATCAACTGGAGTTGAGGTAGATATTGATATAGTAGGTGGAGGGAAGTTCTCTGTATTTACTACATGTATAGAAACAATATATGGTATTACTTTCTTTGTAATCGCACCAGATGGTAAATTAATAAAAGAATTAATGCCTAGGGTAGAAAACAAAGAAGAAGTAGAAGAGTATATAAAAGAAACCGCAAAAAAATCCGATATGGATAGAACTGAATTAAACAAAGGAAAAACAGGATGTCTAGTTAAAGGAATAGAGGCAATAAATCCAGTAAATGGTAAAAAAGTTCCAGTATATTTAGGAGATTTTGTATTAGGTAATTATGGTACAGGTGCAGTAATGGCAGTGCCAACCCACGATCAAAGAGACTTTGAATATGCAAAAGTACATAACATTGAAATGATACAAGTAATTGATGGTGCAGATGTAAGTGAAAAAGCATTTGAAAAGCAAGATTATTTAGGAAAAGGTTGTAAACTTATTAATTCAGAAGAATTCACAGGTATAACAGTAGAAGAAGCAAAAGAAGCAATCACAGATAAACTTGTAAAAATGGGAATTGCTAGAAAAGTAAATAATTACAAAATGAGAGATTGGATTTTCTCAAGACAAAGATTCTGGGGAGAACCAATTCCAATGATATACTGTGAAGAATGTGGATGGCAACCAATGAAAGAAGAAGATTTACCATTATTACTTCCAGATATCGCGGAATATGAACCAACTGACGATGGACAATCTCCACTTGCAAAAATAACAGATTGGGTAAACTGTAAATGTCCAAAATGTGGAAAAGATGCAAAGCGTGAAACAGATACAATGCCAAACTGGGCAGGATCTTCTTGGTACTTCTTAAGATTTATGGATCCACACAATGAAAAAGAATTCGCATCAATGGACTCAATGAAATATTGGAATAGAGTAGATTGGTATAATGGAGGTATGGAACATACCGCAAGACATTTATTATATGCTAGATTCTGGGTACAATTCTTATATAATATTGGATTAGTACCACACAAAGAAATGATCTGGACTCGTGTATCACATGGTATGGTTTTAGGATCAAATGGTGAAAAAATGAGTAAATCAAAAGGAAATGTAATTAATCCTGACGATATAGTAAATGAATATGGCGCAGATACATTAAGAACATATGAAATGTTTATGGGAGACTATAGACAAGATGCCCCTTGGAGTACCGATTCATTAAAAGGATGTAAAAGATTTATTGATAAAATAATAAGAGTATATGATAAGGTAAATAACGAAGAAGGATTCTCGAAAGACCTTGAGTTAATTCAAAATAAGACAATTAAATCAGTTACAAACGATCTAGAAACAATGGGATACAACACAAATATCTCATCATTAATGATTCTAACAAATGCATATGATGATAAAGATTCAATTACAAAAGAAGATTATAGATTGCTATTAAAATTAATGAATCCAGTAGCGCCTCACATAACAGAAGAATTAAATGAAAAATTAGGATATAAACCATTATGTGAGGATACATGGCCAACATATGATGAATCAAAATTAGTAGAAAAAAACATTGATATCGCAGTGCAAGTTAATGGAAAAGTACGTTCTACTATAAATATTAATATAGATGAAGATGAAGATTCAATAAAAGAAAAAGCATTAAAAGAAGAAAACGTACAAAAGCATATTGAAGAAAAAGAAATTGTAAAAATAATTGTAATTAAAGGAAAAATTGTAAATATAGTTGTAAAATAACATTTTTAATAACAAAACTATACATAAATTCACATGAAAAGTGTCAATTCGACACTTTTCATTTTTTATATATGAAACAATATAAAAGGTGATAATATGAAGGTAAAAGTATTTGATGAAATGCATGAAAAGGATTTAGAAAAAAGTGTAAATGATTTTTTAGATGAATTAGATGATGAAGATATTGTTGACATAAAATATGAAGTATCAATTTCGATGTTTGCAGAAGAACAAATTTATTGCTTTTCCGCAATGATTGTTTATAAAAGTTAATTTGCTTTATTTCACCTGCCGTATTATAATTATATAGATAGATTATAAAAGACATTAATTATCATTAATGCCTTTATTATATATAATGTAATAGAAAGAGTGATAATATGAAGTTAAAGAAGAATTCTTTTATGCAGGGAGCATTTATTGCGACTGTTGGTATAGTTTTATGTAAAATAATGGGAATACTATATGCAATACCATTTCATTCAATAATAGGTGAACAAGGCGGAGCACTATATGGATATGCATATAATATTTATACAATATTTTTAAGTATATCACAGGCAGGAATACCACTTGCAATGAGTAAAATAATAAGTGAATATTATACACTAGGTTATTATGATGCAAAAGAAAGAGCATTTAAAATCGCAAAAAGGTTTCTATTTATAATAGGGTTTATTTCCTTCTTAATACTATTTATTTTTGCTGATCAAATTGGATATATGATAATGGGAAATGTTGAAGGTGGTAATACAAAAGAAGATGTTGCCTTTGTAATAAGATTAATTTCAACTGCTATACTAATCATACCAAATCTAAGTGTAACACGTGGATATTTTCAAGGACACAGATTTATCACTCCAACTTCAATAAGTCAAATATTAGAACAGCTAACAAGAGTTTTAATAATAGTTGTTGGTAGTTTCTTAATGTATAGAGTATTTCATATGTCATTAAAGGCAACTGTAGGATGTGCAGTATTTGCCGCAACAATAGGTGGAGTTGTTTCATATGCATATCTATTATGGAAAGAAAAACAGAATAAAAAAGAATTTTCAAGGCAAGATATAAAAGTAAAAGAACCTAAGATAACAAGCAAAGAAATAATGAAAAAGATATTATTCTATGCAGTTCCATTTGTAATGATTGATTTATTTAGGTCACTTTATAATTCAGTTGATGTGTTAACACTTGTTAAAACATTGGTAAATGACATTGGGTATACCGCAAAAGATGCAGAAAGTGTTATGAGTGTAATTTCAACATGGGGATTAAAAATAAATATGATAATTATATCTATAGTATCTGGCATTATGACAAGCTTAATACCTAACCTAACTGCAAGCTTTGTTCAAAACGATATGAAAGGTGTATCAGAAAAAATAAACAAAACATATCAAATAATTTTATTCTTTACTGTACCAATGACAGTAGGATTAAGTTTCTTAGCCAAACCAGTATGGACAATATTCTATGGAGCAAGTAAATATGGCCCATTAACATATCAATACTTAGTATTTGTAGCACTAGCAACAGCAATATTTACTTCAACAGTTATGATAGTACAATTATTGAAAGAAAATAAAACAGTATTTATAAGCTTAATATTTGGAATGCTAGTTAAAGTATTATTAAATATTCCATTAATACATAGCTTTAATAAAATGGGTCTTCCTGCATTCTATGGAGCAATAACCGCAACAATATTAGGATTCTTAACATCAAGCGTAATAGCGTTAATTGTATTAAGAAAAAAATATAAATTCAATTTAGAAGAAACCGCAAAGGAATCTCTAAATATATTAATCGCAGTAATAGCTATGGTGATAGTACTTCTTGGGTTAAAGTTGATGGTACCAATAAATACTACATCAAGATTAATGGCTATATTAGTAGTTGTACTATACGCAGTAGTAGGTGCTGCAGTATACTTATTCATATTACATAAAACAAAAAGTATAAACAATATATTTGGGGAAGAAAAAATAAATGAACTTTTAAGTAGAAAAAAGAAAAATAAAAATATCAAACCAAAAAAAGTTGTTAAAAACAAAATACAAAAAAAGAAAAAGGTGAATTAAGTGGAATTTGTTACATTAACAAAAGAAGAATTTCGAGAGTTTTCTATGAAACATCCGATGGCTAATTTTATGCAGACAACAGATTTAGGAGATTTAAAGTCAAATAATGGTATTAAAATTGACTATGTGGGAGTAAAGAAAAAAGGTAAGTTACTATGCGCAACATTACTAGAAGAAGAACCATCAATTTTAGGTAAAAAAGTATTTTATGCACCTAGAGGCTTTTTAATTGATTATCATAATAAAGAACTTTTAAAATTCTTTACTGACAATTTAAAGGCATATATAAAGAAAAGAAAAGGATTTAAACTTACAATTGATCCAAATTTGGTATATCAAGTAAGAGGGGCAGATGGAAGTATAATGCCAAAATCACAAAAAGATGATGAATCATTTAAAAATTTATGTGATTTAGGGTTTGAACATTTTGGCTTCAACCTATATTTAGAAGCAAGACAAGTAAGATTTGCATATCGTATGATGCTAGATGAACCATATGATGTAAAAAAGCAAGAGTTTTCAAAAAGCACTAGAAAGAATCTAGAGTCAACTTACAAAAAAGGTTTATCAGTTAGAAAAGGCGTAGAAAAAGACCTCCCTATTATGGAAGATTTATTCAAGGATACTGCGACTAGAAAAGATTTCTTTTATAGAAAGTTAGACTACTATAAAGAAATGTATAAATATATGAAAGATCTTATGACAATATACTTTGCATATCTAGATCCTAAAAAATATTTGGAATGTGCTAAGGAAAATTTAAAAGAAGAGCAGGAAAAAAATAAAGAAATTGTAAATAAAATGGAAAAAGATATGATAGGTGCCAAATTAAAAAGTCAAAAAGAGGCAAGTGATAAAAGACTAATAAAGCTTGAAAATGAGTTAAAAGAGGCAGAGGAATTCAAGAAAAATTATCCCGAAGGAAAAGATATTGCGTGTTTGCTATCTATGTGGAATGGTGAAGAATTTCTAACATTAACATCTGGAAGCTTGGAGAAATATAGAAAATTCACTCCAAAATATGCCATGTATGATGCACATATAAAGGATGCATATAAAAATGGATATAAGGCATGTAACTTTTATGGAATATCAGGAAATTTTGAAAAAGAAAACAATCCACTTTATGGAGTATATGAATTTAAACGTGGGTTTGGTGGTAATGTAATAGAATATATTGGAGAGTTTACTCTTCCAATAACAAAATTCAATAAGTTTTATAACTTTTTAAGAGGAATTAAAAGAATGATAAAAAAATAAAACGGTTTTACCCGTTTTTTTTGTTTATTTTTGCTTTCAAATTTTTGGCAAAATGATATATTCCAAAAGCAATATGATACAAATAATAAAGTGGTTTATTAAGAATTAAATCAAATTCTCCAATCAACTCAACTACATATCCACTAAAACTTTTTTTGAATGTATATAGTCCACCAAGTTCATTTTTTTCATTAAAGTCTCCAACTATACCATAGAAGTTGTATCTATCATAACCATGTTCTATAGCATATTTCATTCCAGAGAAATGCACAGCATAGGCAGATTGAAATTCCATATATTTAGCATAAGAGCCACCAACTAATGATAGAACTTCATTATCATTAATAAGGAATAAAATTCCACCTAAAGTTATAATTTCGCCATCACTTTCTAATAAGTTCTTATATTTTACTAAATTAGCTTCTAGCCTTTCAAGTTCTTTTTTAGCTTCTTTTTGTTTTGATTCGTATTTTGCCTCATTCATTTTTATAATATTATTATCATGTTTGTAAGTTCTATCTTCAATTTCATTTTTAAGTTTTGTAATATCATTATCTGTTCTTCTTACAAGATCTTTGATATTAATTTCAGCTACCAGAATTTTAAGAATACCTTTATCATGAAGATGTTTAAACATTTCTTCGTAATAACTAAGCGGTCTATCTATAAATTCTCTTCTTTCCCCAGTTTTTTCCATAATATCTTTAAACTTAGGAAGTTCATCAAATCCTATTTCTCTAGTATAAATACCAAGCCTTTCGCATTTATGTAATATTTGTCTGGTTTTAGGATCCATCTTTTTCATTATTGAGTCAACTGTTTCGCCCTTAGTATCAGTTACAAACATCCATCTAGGTTGTAATGTATCTTGCATTATATTAAAGCCAAAATGTTTATATCCAAGCTTAACTAAATTATTAAAAGCATTCTTATTATTTTTGCCATCTTTAACTACATTTCCATTAATATCTCTTTCTTGATAAGATATGTATGGATCTATTTTAATAAAGATACCTTTTTTATCTTTAGCATATTTCTTAATATTTTCAGTAAAGAACTCAAGCAACTCAATATTATCATAATCAATTAAGAAACCTCTAGGAGCATAAAACATATAGTAACCAATAGGAGTTTTTTTACTAAGAAGCAAAGAAGCAGCAATTATTTTATTCCCATCTTTAACTCCTAATAAATGCATATTCCAACCATTTGCTTCTTTTAAATGTCCCCATGACGAAGTCTGATAAAAACTACTATAAGGATGTTTAGAAGCAAAATTATCAAATTCTCTTTCTTCTAATTTAACAAATTTCATTTTTTAATCCTTTCTTTGCTTTTTCTCTTTTGATTTTCCTAAGGAATGGTACAAAAGTTGTGAATATAAAGTACATAAATGGTTTTGTGACAAGATCAAATTCACCAATAAACTCTACATAATCACCACCGAATTTCTTCTTAAATTCATGTAACCCTAATCTAGGATTATCCTTAGATAAATCTCCAATTGTACCAAACTGATCATATATTTTAATACCATTTTCCTTGCAATATTTTATATGTTCAAAATAAGTCTTGTAGTTAGAAAATGTATTAGTAAGTATATTATGATTTCCAGCATACAATACCCATGCTTTATCATTATATATAATAATTGCATGAGCATTAAGTACTATTTCATCCATATCCTTGTAAGGTGTATATTCATCTATTGCTTTTTGAACAGATTCTTTTTCTCGCAATAGTTCTTTTTTTCGTGTATTTTGCGACTTACTTAGACCTTCTTTAGGAAGCTTGTCCAATTCATTAGAAATATCACTAAGTGATTTATTATATTGATTAAAAATTTCTTTTGGATTAACACTTCCCATAAATAAAAGAAACTTATTATCTTTATTATAGATTTCATATAACTTTTTGTAGTAATCTAAGTCATATGATAAAAAATTCTTTCTTGCCTCGGTTATCAACATTAACTCACTAAACTTTTCAATATCATTAATATCACCAATTCTAACTTTTGTATCTAAATTGGTAGCTTTTTTAATTCTTTGCTTAGTGGTTTTTGAGAACTTAGATTCAATTTCTTCTAATGTTTGATTCATATCAATTCTGAATGTATATCTTGGCTGCATAGTTTCAAAATTTTTAGTAAAACCTTTATGCTTAAAACCTAAACTTTTGATATTATTAAATATAACTTTAGAATCATATGGAAGACTTTTCTCATTGTAATCATTATCTTTTAATGACCAAATTATATCCGGATCAATCTTAGTAAAAATACTCTTATATTTTTTTGTATATTTTTTAATTTCTTCAGTTAAAAATCTCATAGTATTTATATCATAATAGTCAACTACAAATCCCCTAGGGCAGTAAAAATATGAATACCCAAGAGGTAGCTTCTTTTGAAGTAATAACGCAGTTGCGATAAGTTTATCATTTTCTGTAACACCAACATAATGAGGTGTTAAACCCTTAGCAACAGAAGAAAATTCTCCCCATGCATAACTTTGTAGAAAATGAGATTTAACATTACTTTTAACAAACTCTTCATACCTTTCTTTTTCTATGTCAAAAACAAATTTCATATTATCACCATCTTCTATAAAAGTATAATATTTAGAAAGCTAAAAGTCAATCTTACCAAAGGCTAAAAAAGATATAAAGATTTATATCATATAGTTTCCATTAGTATAATTTGGTTCCTTTTTAGGCAAATTAGATACATTTTCTCCTAAAGGAAGCATAACTAATCCCTTTTCTATATTTAGTATTCTTCTTTCAAGTCGTTTTAATTCCAGATTTATATTAGAAATTTGCATATTAATATTTCTAATTTCTTCCGCAAGTGGAAAATTGTTTTGTGATAGTGGAATAAACATTCCAGGATTTTGATTATTCATAATAACACTCCTCGTTTTATTATATGCATTTAAAGGATTTAATGATATAATTATTTGGGTGAATATAATGAGACTTAGAAATGTAAAAAATAAAGAAACAATAATGGAAAAATCTAAATTTCTAATAAGAGATGAAGAAAATTATAGAGGCAAGTGGAATAGTGTATTTAAAAACAACAATCCAATTGAAATAGAAATAGGAACAGGAAAAGGTAATTTTATAATAGAAAAAGCACTAACAAATCCAAATATAAATTATATAGGAATTGAAAGATATGATAGTGTTATAGTAAGAGCACTAGAGCGAATTCCTGATTCTGTTACTAATCTGAAATTAATAAGAATGAATGCGATAGATATCGACAAAATATTTGATAAAGAAGTATGTACAATATATTTGAACTTTTCAGATCCATGGCCTAAAAAACGTCATGCCCTAAGAAGATTAACAAGCAGGGTGTTTTTAGAAAAGTATGAGGAAATATTTAAAGACGAAAAAAATATATATCAAAAAACAGATAATCAAAATTTATTTGAATACTCAATAATAAATTTAACAAACTATGGATATAAAATAGAAGATATCTCACTAGATTTACATAATAGCCAAATAGAAGGCAACATAGAGACTGAGTATGAAAAGAAATTTAGTGAAAGTGGAAACAAAATATATTATTTACATGCTAAAAAAGATGTCTAGTTTACATAATTAAAATGTAAAATTTTAATTATTATAGTCACACATAATAAATTTTGATATAATTAATTATAAGTAGGTGAAATATGAAAAAGATAGTAGTTATCTTGCTTTCAATTTTCCTTTTGACAGGATGTACATTTATAGACTTAAAAGATGATAAAGTTGAAAATATCATAAACACTGTAATACAAAAAGATATAAATCTTTATAATAATATATTTGAAGGATATAAATTTTATGTTCCAAGAGGATTAAAAATAGCAGATAAGAATAAGTACAACTGTAAAATATTGTACAACGATGACACATTCTATTTGTATGTTGATGTAGTTTCTTATTATTATAAAACTACGAAAGAATTCACGCCTAGTGATACAAATTATCTATCAAAGGAATTAAGATTTAATGATAAAATTGGATATATAGATATTACAGAAAAAGATGACAAATACTTTGTAGAGTTTATGTACAATTATGCCAAAATAGAGGCCTATCTAGATAAAGATAATTTAAATGATGCAGTATTAAATATGGCATACATATTATCAAGTGTTCAATATAATGAAAAAGTAATAGACACATTAATTGGAGAAAACGTTCTTGATTATAAAGAAGAAAAATTTGATATTTTTGAATCCAAGAGAGAACAAAGTAACTTCCTAGAATGGGTTGAAAAATATGATACTTATGATGAATCTAAAGACAAAGAAAAAAATGGCGACATATTAGATTATGATGTTGTAGAATAGGGAAGGTGAAAAAATGGGAGTTTTTGATAAACTTAAAAATGTGTTTTTTGAAGAAGAATATGTAGAGGTCGAGGAACCAATAAAAAAGCCAAAGAAAGAAAAGCAAACAATTGCTAAAAAGATTGATTTACCTGAAATGCCAAAAGTTCATGAAGATAAATCAGAAAGAGAAAAAGAAATAGAAGAAGAAGTAGTTGAAAGAGTAGAAAAAAGAGGAATATCCGAAAGAGAATTAAGAAGAGAAAAAAATGAATCAGGATTCAGATTCCCAATGACATTTGAAGATGATGACTTCACTGTAGATGAAAAACCAATAAGGAAAGAACAACCGGTAAGAGAAAGAGAAGAAGTTAAACAACCATCATATCAAGATGTATATGGCTCGAAAAAAGGTGAAGAATTTCATCAACAAGAAAAACCTTATGGGGACAAGCCATATGGAAATAGTGAATATTCTCATGGCTTATATGAAGGAAGTCCATCTAAACAAGAACCAAAAGTGTTTAGACCAACTCCAATTATTTCACCAATTTATGGTATATTAGACAAAAATTATAAAAAAGAAGAAATAGTTCAGAAAAAAGAAGTTAGACTTACATCTGCATTATCATCTAAAAATCTTGACTTAGATACAGTAAGAGAGAAAGCATATGGAGATTTAGCAAGCGATATAACAGCTTCTATGATGGATGATGTTAAAGAAGAAAAGAAAGAGCAAAAAGTAGAAGTTGAAGATGCCGATAATGCATTATATGACTTAAGTGATGATGATTCACCAGCAGTTACAAATGTAACAATGGGTGATGCAGAAGAATATTTTAATGACTTAGGACTTGAATATAACATAGATTACAAGGATCATAGTAGAGAAAAAGCAACAGGAAGAAGATCAGAAAAGAATAAAGATAAGGGTACTACTATAGAAGAGGAAACTCCAAAGAAAAAAGCTAAAGTTGAGGATAGCCTTTTTGATCTAATTGATTCTATGTATCAAGATCCTGAGGAGGAGGATAAATAATATGGATGGCTTAATGCAAGTATTTCCAATAATGATGTATGTATTAGGTTCTATATTACTAGTTGTAACAATAATATTAGTAATAAAGCTAATATATACAGTGGACAAAGCAAACGAAATCCTAGACAATGTAGAAGCAAAAGTTAAAACACTTGATGGATTCTTCAATGCTATTAACATGACTTCATCAGCAATATCTTCAATTGGAGATAGAATAATAGGTGCAGTTGCTGGATTATTAGGAAAATTCAAAAGAAAAAAGAAAAGAAATGAGGAGGAGGATTTATATGAGTAAAGAAAAAAAAGGTTGTGGCCTAGGTAAATTTGTATTAGGAGCTGCAGTAGGTGCTGGACTTGGAATTTTATTCGCACCAAAAAAAGGTTCTGAAACAAGAGAGGATTTAAAGAAAAAAATCAATGAATTACTTGCAAAGGTAAAAGAAATTGATGCAGAAGATGTAAAAGAAGCAATAGAGACTAAAATTGCTGAAATTAAAGCTGAATTAGAAGATTTAGATAAAGAAAAAGCATTAAAAATCGCAAAACAAAAAGCTGCTGATATTAAGAAAAAAAGTGAAGAATTAGTAAATCTTGCTGTAGAAAAAGGAACTCCTGTATTACAAAAAGCCGCTGACGAAGTAAGACAAAAAGCAATAGTAGTTGTAAAAGAAGTTCTTAAACGTCTTGAAAAAGAAGAAAAATAATTGCAAAATTAAATCATAAGTGCTATGATAATAAACATATTTAAGCGATGAAGAATTATAGTAGTATTTTTCTAAAGCATAAGAGAGTTAGTGTTTGGTGTAAGCTAACCTTTAGAAATATATGAATTACAAGTTTGGAGCGATAGGGTTACGCCATATAGTAAAGAGATAGTTTTCTATGAATTAAGGTGGTACCACGGGTAATACTCGTCCTTAGAATACTATCTCTTTTTGCTTTAAAAAAGGAGGAGAGATAACATGACTTTATATGAAGAACTAAAATGGAGAGGACTTATACAAGATATTAGTAGTCCAGATCTTATAGATAAGTTAAATAATGGAGGTCTAACTTTTTATATAGGAACAGATCCAACCGCAGATTCAATGCACATTGGACATTATTCATCATTTTTAATATCAAAAAGACTTGCTAAAGCTGGACATCATCCAATACTTTTAGTTGGAGGTGCTACTGGTCTTATTGGGGATCCAAAGCCAACTGCTGAACGTCCAATGATATCAAAAGAAGCAGTAGAACATAATTTTAAAGGCCTTAAAAAACAAGCAGAAGAAATATTCGGATTTGAGGTTGTAAATAATTATGACTGGACAAAAGATATAAATGTAATTGACTTTCTAAGAGATTATGGTAAGTACTTTAATATTAATTATATGCTTGCCAAAGATAAAGTAAAATCAAGACTAGAAAGCGGTATTACATATGCAGAATTTTCATATATGATATTACAAGCATTAGACTTTATGCACCTATATGAAGAAAGAGGATGTACACTACAAGTTGCTGGTTCTGACCAATGGGGAAATATTACCGCAGGTATTGAACTAGTACGTAAAAAATTAGACAAAGAAATTTATGGTATGGTTATGCCATTAGTAACTGATTCAAATGGTGTGAAATTTGGTAAGACAGAGGGAAATGCCCTATGGTTAGACAAAAATAAAACATCTAGTTATGAATTATATCAATACTTAATTAACCTAGAGGATTCTATGATTATAGAATACCTAAAAAAGCTAACATTCTTATCAAAAGAAGAAATAGAGGAAATTGAAAAAAGACATAATGAAAATCCAGGAATAAGAGAAGCTCATAAAATTTTGGCAAGAGAAGTTATTACTGATATTCATGGAAAAGAAGAATATGAAAAAGCACTTAAACTTAGTCAAGTATTGTTTAGTGGAGATATAAAAGAACTAACTTCAAAAGAAATAGAAGAAGTATTCAAAGGTGTTCCAACATATGAAACAGAACCTGGCAAAACATTAATTGATGTATTAGTTGAATCACATGCCGCATCGAGTAAAAGAGAAGCAAGAGAGTTTATTAACAATGGTGCCATAAGTATAAATGGTGATGTTGTAAAAGACGAGAATTGTTTAATAGATAATTCAAAAGCAATAGATGATAAATATATTGCGATTAGACGTGGCAAAAAGAAATACTACTTAATAATATTAAAATAACAAACAAAAAAACCGGAGAAATCCGGTTTTTAATTTTAATATTAATACTATCTGTTGTAGAACTCAACGATTAGAGTTTCTTTAATGTCTGGATTTAATTCATTTCTCTCAGGCATTCTAACATAAGTACCAATCATTTTACCTTCGTCATATGTAACGAATTCAACTCTATTAGTTACTTTTTCTAGAGATTCTTTAACAACTTTTAAATCTTTATCTTTATCTTTTAAAGTTATAGTAGAACCAGGTTTAACTCTGTATGAAGGAATATCAACCTTTTTACCATTAACTAAGATATGACCGTGATTAACAAGTTGTCTTGCTCCACGACGAGTAGAAGCAAATCCTAAACGATAAACTAAGTTGTCAAGTCTTGATTCAAGTAATTTTAAGAAATTTTCACCATGAATACCTTGCATTTTACCAGCTTCAAGGAAAGTTTTCTTAAATTGCTTTTCATTAAGACCATACATAAATCTAACTTTTTGTTTTTCTTTTAATTGAACACCATAGTTAGATAGTTTACCTTTTCTATCAGCTCCATGTTGACCAGGTCCATATGGACGTTTAGCTATTTCTTTACCAGTTTCTGATATTGAAAAACCAACACGACGAGCTTGTTTGTAACTAGAACCAGTATATCTTGCCATAATTTTCCTCCTTATTTATATTACATAAACAAAGAATCTTATCTTAACATTATAGGGAGTTTATTTTAATGACTTCACCAACAGCGAGGTTACTATCAAACTTAATAAACACGTTACAACATTAAAATAAGCGTAAACGCTGTTCATTTGAATATGCGTCTATAATTATATTATAAGTATAGTAAATAGTCAAGGTAAAAATCTTATAGAATAAGGGAAAAAGAGCACAAAAGGCAATAAAAAAACAAAAATCAATAAAATTTGACAAATTTATAGGAAAAATTCAATCTTTATGTTAAAATAAGTATAGAATTTAGAATAGAGGTGTTGTATGAAAAGTAAAACTATTTTGATTACAGTTATATTACTTTTAATTATTACTTTAATTGTCATTATAGTTTTGTCTAAGAGAAAGAGATCGAAAAGACTAAAGAATCTTATTGAGCAACTTGATAGAGAAAAAAATATAATTGAAACTGCACCTATTCCTTCAGAGCTTTCAAAACTAGAGACCATTATTAAAAATGATAAAATAGAAGAAAAATACAACAACTGGATGGAAAGATTTGATTTAATTAGGACAGAGAACATAGATAAGATTAATGATATGATAATTGATCTAGATATAACTGGTGGAATGAAATATAATCAGTATATTAAAAAAATAGCACAAGTAGAAATAGAACTTGCCAAAGCAAAAGAGTTAACTGATACACTACTAGATGAAATAAAAGAAATAACATTAAGTGAAGAAAAATATAGAAGCATTATAACAAAACTAAAAACAAGATACAGAGAATTATCAAATTCATTTGATACTCATAAAAAAGAGTATGGTGATATTGCTGAAATAATAGAACTTCAATTCGAAAACATAGAAAAAAGATTTCAAGATTTTGAAAGTGCTATGGAAAAAAATGAATACAATGAAGTAGTTCATATAGTAAAAGCAATAGATTCAATGATAGATCATATGGGTATAGTAATAACTGAAGTACCTGATTTAGTTCTTTTAACTACTAAGCTAATTCCAAAAAGAATTGAACAAATAAATACAACATATGATGAAATGACAGGAAGAGATTATCCACTTGAATACTTACAAATACCATATAATATAGAACAAACTAATAAAAATGTTAGTAATATAATAGATAGAATTAAAGTATTAAATCTAGAAGATTGTATGTTTGAACTTAAAACAATGCTTGAGTACTTAGATTCATTATTTGTTGATTTTGAAAATGAAAAACTAGCAAGAAAAAAGTTTGAAGAAGATGCTCCACTTTTTGAAAGAAAGCTAGAAAAAATAAATAAAATGGTTAGTGATATATACAATCAATTAGATGAAATAAAAAGCTTATACGATTTAAAAGATGAAGATGTTACTATAATTGATGAAGTAAACACATCATTAATAGATATTAATAAGGATTATAAAAAAGAAATTAAAAACCTAAAGAAAAGGACTATTCCTTATACCCAGGTAGTTAAAGATATAGAAGTATTCAGCAATAGATTAAAATCAGTTGATGAAGAATTAGATGTAGCTCTTAAATCATTAGGAAATATGTATGAAGATGAACAAAGAGCAAGAGAACAACTAGATGAAATACAAGAATTATTAAAACAGTCAAAAATAAAAATAAGAGCATTTAAACTACCAATAGTAACAAATGATTATTTTGTACAATTATCTGAAGCAAATGATGCAATACTTGAAATAATAAAAGAATTAGAAAGAAAACCAATAGTAATAAAAACATTAAATACAAGAGTTGATACAGCTAGAGATTTAGTATTAAAGTTATATAACACTACAAATGAAACTACTAAACTTGCAAGAATGTCAGAAATGTCAATAGTATATGGAAATAGATTCAGAAGTAGTTATGACAATATAGATCAAGGATTAAATCAAGCAGAAATATTATTCTACAAAGGAAACTATAGAAGATCACTTGAAGTATCAATAAGAGTAATAGAAGCAGTAGAACCTAACTTTGGTAAAAAACTAGATAACTTTTATAAAAAAGAGATATAATAATCTCTTTTTTTCTGATATAATAATTATTGGTGATAAGAATGGGACTATTCAGCAAGATAAAAGAAAAATTTATAAAAGAGAAAAAAATAGAAAATGAAGATATAGTTACAACAAATGATGTAGAACAACAAAAAAGTGATTCAAAAGAAGAAAACAAGAAAGAAAAAGTTGTCGAAAATGTAAAGGTATATGAAAAAGGCCTAACAAAATCAAGGGAAAATTTTGTATCTAAACTAGTTGGACTAACTAATAAATATAAGAAAATAACTGATGAATACTTTGATGAATTAGAAGAAATACTTATTAATGCAGATATAGGCGTAGAAACAGTTATGAACTTTATTGACAGATTAAAAGATAGAGTAAAACATGAAAAAATAGAAAATCCTGAATATTTAAAAGAAATTATAGTAGATGAACTATTTATAATATATGTTAATGATGAAGTAATAACTAGTAAGATTAACTTTGCAAGTGAAGGACCAACTGTAATACTATTTGTAGGAGTAAACGGAGTAGGAAAAACAACAACAATTGCTAAGATTGCAGATAAATTAAAAAATGAAGGTAAAAAGGTCATGCTAGTGGCAGGAGATACATTTAGAGCAGGAGCAACCAAACAATTAGAAGAATGGGCAAATAAAGTTGGAACATCTTTTACAGGACGTAGTGAAGGCGCAGATCCAGCTAGTGTTGTATATGATGGGCTAGAAAAAGCAAAAGAAGAATCCATAGATGTAGTATTAATAGATACCGCAGGGCGTTTACAAAATAAGACTAATCTTATGAAAGAACTTGAAAAAATAAATAAAGTAATAGGTAAAATAATACCGGGTGCACCACATGAAACATTATTAGTAATAGATGCAACTACAGGTCAAAATGGTATAAGTCAAGCAATTGCATTTAAAGAAATAACAAATATCACAGGAATAGTACTAACAAAATTAGATGGAACCGCAAAGGGTGGAATAGTTTTAGCAATAAAAGAAAAAGTAGGAATCCCTGTTAAATATATTGGATTAGGTGAGAAAAAAGAAGATTTACAACCATTTGATATTGAAAAATATATATATGGTTTATTTAAGGATATGATGTGAGGTTAATATGGATAAAGATATGGATAGAAGAATTTATTTAAATAATTTATATGATTATTACAAAGGTTTATTTACAGAAAAACAACAAGAATATTTTGAAGAGTACTACTATAATAACTTGTCTCTTTCAGAAATCGCAGAGAATAATAATGTAAGTAGAAACGCTGTACACAATCAAGTAAAAATAGTTGAAACTAGATTAGAAGAGTTAGAAAATATTCTAGGATTATATAAGAAAAAAGAACAAATAATTGATTTAATATTTAATGAAGTTTCAGAACAAACTTTAGAAAAAGTAGAAAATTTACTATAGAAGAAAGTATTTATTATACTTTTCTTTTTCTATATGATAAAATAATAGATGGTGAAGAAAAATGTTTGAAAGTTTAGGAGATAGATTACAAAACGTAGTATCTAAAATAAAAGGGTACGGAAAAATAACAGAAGATAACATAAGTGAAATGATGCGAGAAATAAGACTTGCATTATTAGAAGCAGATGTTAACTATCAAGTTGTTAAAGAATTTACTAATAACGTAAAAGAAAAAGCTCTAGGAGAAGAAGTAAAAAGAAGTATTAAACCTGGAGATATGTTTGTTAAAATACTTAATGATGAATTAACTGAATTATTAGGAGGAGAAGAAAAACCTCTAAATTTAAAAGGCAACCCAGCAACATTAATGTTAGTGGGATTACAAGGTTCAGGTAAAACCACTACAATAGGAAAACTTGCGAATTATTTAAGAAAAAAACACGCAAAAAAGCCTCTTTTAGTAGCGTGTGATGTATATAGACCTGCCGCAATAGATCAATTAAAACAGCTAGGGAAACAGCTAAATATCGAGGTATATGAAGAAGGCAAAAACAATCCAATAGAGATTGCAAAAAATGCAATTAATTATGCCAAAGAAAACAAATATGATTATGTTTTAATAGATACCGCAGGTAGACTTCATGTAGATGAAGAATTAATGGAAGAATTAGAAAATATAAGAAAAGAAGTCTCACCAGATGAAATACTTCTAGTAATAGATGCTATGATGGGACAAGATGCAATAAACGTAATAACTGGATTTAATGATAAATTACCATTAACAGGAGTAATTCTTACAAAATTAGATGGTGATACACGAGGTGGAGTAGCGCTTTCTGTAAGACATTTAACTAATGTACCAATAAAATTTATCGGTGTGAGTGAAAAACTAGATGGCTTAGATTCATTTGACCCAAAACGTATGGCTGGAAGAATTCTTGGGATGGGAGATATAGTATCCCTAGTAGAAAAAGCAACAGAAGCAATTGATGAAAAAGAAGCAGAAAAAGCCGCAAAGAAAATGCAAAGCGGTAAATTTGACCTAGAAGATTTTCTAAATCAAATGAAACAAATAAAAAAACTAGGCCCACTAGAAAATCTAATAAAATTAATACCAGGAGCTTCAAAGATGGGATTAAATAACATAAATATAGATCCAAAACAAATGGCTCACATTGAAGCAATTATTTTATCAATGACTCCTGCCGAGAGAAGAAACCCAGACATAATAAAAGCAAGTCGTAAAACAAGAATTGCTAAAGGATGTGGATTATCAGTTCAAGAGGTAAATAAGTTATTAACACAATTTGATCAAATGAAAAAAATGATGAAACAATTCACAAATGGAAAATTCAAAATGCCTTTTTAGGTATTTTTTTTCTAATATATATAATTCTTAGGCCTTTAATATATCAATTTCTAGTTCATATGAATATCATAAAACTAGATAGGAGGATTTTAAATGTTTAGAGAACAATGTTGTGATAGACAAAATGAATTCAATGCTAATTTCAATGGATACAACGACGTTAATATGGATGTTGATATCAACGTTGAAAATGCTCAAATGCCTGCTCAAGAAATGGGAATGGGTATGCAAATGCAAGGCGGTGTTACTTCTCCAATAATTGAACCAGTACAAGAAAGAGTAGTACAAAGAACAATTATGCATGAAGTACCACATGTTTGTCCAATTAGAACAAGAATAATCAACAATCATGTTTATCGTCACACTTATAGGCCAAGTTATAGTTGCTGTAGTCAAGATACTGTATCAAATATACAATGCGGTTCTTGCTGTCAATACAAATAAGTTTAAAAAAGCCAGTTGGCTTTTTTTCTTTGAGAATATTTAATAAGTACATGTTATAATTATATAGAGGTTTAATATGGAAGATAGAGTAGAAAAAATATTAGATAGTTTATCAAAATCAAAATTTAGAAGTAGTTTTCACTTAAAAGAGAAAGACATGCAATATATAAAGGAAAAAGGGCTAACAGAAATAAAACTTCATGCATATGATTTTGTAAACAAAAGATTAAAAAACACTAAAAATGTAAAAGATGGCAAACAAACACCTACAAAAGGACATCCCGTTTTTATAGCACAACATGCAACCGCAACCTGTTGTAGAGGTTGTTTAGAAAAATGGCATAAAATAAGTAAAGATAAAGATCTTTCAGATACAGAAATAAATTATATAGTATATGTAATTATGAAATGGATAATAAAAGAATGTAAAAAGAGGTCATTAAAAAATGAAAGCACTAACAATTAAAGAGCCATGGGCAACATTAATAATAGAAGGTTATAAAGAATATGAATTTAGAAGTTGGAAAACCAATTATCGTGGCAAAGTATTAATACATGCGGGAAAAAGTATTGATAAAAAAGGTAAAGAAAGATTTAAAGATTATAATCTAAATTATAGTTGTGGAGAAATAATAGGAGAAGCATATATAACAGATTGTATAAAAGTAAATGAAGAGTTTGTGAATAGCTTAAGAAAAATTAATCCAATTGTTTATAAAAAAAGTATATTCAAAGAAGAATACGCTTGGAAATTAGAAAATGTAAAAAAATATGAGAAGCCTATAAAAATAAATGGAAAATTGGGACTTTGGAATTATTATAAATAATTTTCACACAAATATAGAATTTTACAAAAATCTCTTTTTTTTTATTTATAATATTGCTATAATTAATATGATAGGATGGGTGTAGAGTATGAATAATAACTATGACTATAATAATTACAATGATTACAATGTAAAAGAAGAAGCAAATAATGAAAATAAAAGCGAAGATATAAGCCTATATAACGATGGTGAAGATAAAAAGCCCAAACTAGTTATAATAATTGCATCAATTATAGGAGCACTTATCTTAATATTAATATTTGCGTTTGCATGTACTAAATTAAATAAAAAAAGTTCTAATAACTACCTTTCTAGTTTAAGTGTAACTAATGCAGAAATAACACCACAATTTGACAAAATGACACTAGAATATAATGTAACAACAACAGAAGATACAGTGGCAATCAAATGTAGTGCTGAACATAAAAAAGCATATACAAGTGGATGTGATAAAAGAATATATTTGCAAGATGAATGCATTGAACATACAGTTAGTGTTACTTCTCAAACTAAACAGGTAAGAAAATATGAACTTAAAATATGTAAGCAAGCTAAAGATGCTCCTATTATAAAAGAAGTTAAAAAGACTCCAACAACGTTTACTTCATCTTCTGTAAAAGTAGAAGTAATAGCTGAAAGTAAAAATAAATTACATGAAGAAGCATATTCATTTGATGGAGGAATGACATATCAAAAAGAAAACTACATTGAGGTTAGTGAAAATAAATCACTTGAAATAAAAGTACGAGATGAAAAGAATAACGAAAGTGCAGTTTTAAATGAAGAAATACAAAATATTGATACAACAAAACCAACAGTTTTAATAGAAGGAAGTACAAAGAGCGGAGAAGAAACAACATCAAATGTTTTACTAACCGCAGTCGTAAACCCAGACACAACACCAAGTGGATATAAGTATCAATGGTATAAAGGCTCATCTAAAATAAAAAATGCAACAGAAATTACATATAATGCAACCTCTTCAGGTAGCTACAAAGTAGTAGTAACAACAGGAAGCAATAACTCATCAACTTCAGAAGTTTATACAGTAAAGATTAAATCAACTTCTTCTGGAGGCAGTAGTAAACCTAGCGGTGGAAATAAAAAACCAAATAAAAACAATAATCCAAGTAATAATAACCAAAAAGTACCACCAGTAGTAAAAGTAAGTGGTAACCCAACAAAATGGACTGCCGAAAATGTAACTTTAAAAATAAGTGCTACTGCTGTAAATGGATTACATTCTACTGCTTATTCATTTGATGGAGGAAAAACATATCAAAAGGAAAATTCAAAAACATTTACATCAAATACAAAAGGAACAATAGTTGTAAGAGATAAAAGAGGAAATAGTACAAAATATGAGTTTAATATTTCAAAAATAGATAAAACAGAACCAAAAGTTACAATAAGCGGGAATGCAACCCTTAAAAGTAAATTAACTGCAATAGTAACACCATCGACTACACCAAGTGGATATAAATATCAATGGTATAAGGGAAATACAATCTTGAGTGGTGCAAATAGTTCTACTTATACACCATCAACAGTTGGAACTTATTATGTAGAAGTAAGAACCGGTAGTGGAAAGAAAACAAAGTCGGTTGGAAAAACAATAAAAGAACAAATAAAACCAACGGTTACAATAAGTGGTTCGAGTGCATGGACTAATAAATCTGTAAAAATAACATCAACAATTAAGAACCCAGGAACAGTTAAAATTAATGGATATAAGTGGTATAGAGATAATTCAGAAATTAGTGGTTCTAATTCAAAAGATTATACAGCAAATTCAGGTGGAAATTACAAAGTTATAGTATCAACTGATGTAGGAAATATAACATCAGGAACTGTAAGAATAAATATAGATAAAACGCCACCAAGTATACCAACACTTACCCACAAAATAGGAAATGGTAATTATTCATTAGGGACATGGACAAACAAATCTGTGACAAGAACCATAAAATCAGATGATGGCTCAGGAAGTGGAATAGCACGTTTTGAGTATGCTAATGATACATCGTTATGTGGTAAGACAGGTGGAAGTGGAAATTTAGAAAGAGTTAATACAAGTACAATTCAAAACAAAAAAGAATACAGTATAAATGAATTAACAGCATCTCAAACCAATAAAGCTTGTTTTAGGGCAGTTGATAAAGCAGGAAATGCAAGCCGATGGAGCCAACTTTATACAGTATTAATTGACAAGATACCACCATATACGCCTAAAATAGCTAACACTTCTAAAATTGAAGAACAACAATGTTATTATAAGGGAAGTAAAACTGATGGTGTAGGCATTGGAATTAATTACAATACAAACAAAAATAATGTTTTCTGCATGATAACATCCAAAGGGAGCGATCTTAATCTAGGAGTAACGACTGGCAAGGATAATGAATCGGGTATTAATTATTGCGAAATAGTATGGAAACCATACGCGAGTGGAACTTCATATGGAAATTACAATGGATTTGCTTGGTATGTATCTGCAGATACTAATGATTATGTAGGTCAAAAAGGAAATTACTCCAAAATAAGCTGGGTAAAAGATACAAGTAATATTGATAAAAGAGGGCGCGATCTTATACTTTATAGTAAAAGATGTTATGATAAGGCTGGAAATGTAGGACCATCGTTTACTGGAATTTTTCTATCTGGTTCACCTACCGATTTAAAGGTTATAGGAAAATTTATAGAGCTTTCTGTTGGAGAAGGTTGGTAAATAAAACTTACAATAAATAAAGGATACTAAAATTGAGAAAAGGGTAATACCTTTTCTTTTTGTTTAAAATATGATATAATCAACTAGAAATGGCGCATTATTCTAGTCAATACATTATTACGAAGACGAGGGTAAAATATCGTTAAATAGCATATCTGTGAAGCGTCTGGTGTTTGCTTTACGTGCCCAACGTAGGGTGAATGCTGGATTTGAAGAATTTGTGGGCGATCGTAACGGCATACGGCAACCGACCCATTTATTCGTAGAGACCTATTCTTGTGGAAAGATCTTTATGATACTTTTTACGACTTAGGATTAAACCTATCTCGTAGTGAAAGCTATGGATAGAGTAGCTTGACTTGAGTGATAAAGGGGAATAGAGACAGCTAAAATTTGGCGTACACCATTATTTTAGTATTGCTACTTGAAACTTTTATTGCAAAAAAGTACTAGTAATAGGGGGTATTGTTGGGGAAAACCTCTAGAGTGTAGACTAATATGAGATTGCAGTGTGCACTAAGTGGCAATCAAGTCATAGATAGGGAAACCTACTATTTATTCTTTCAAAAGGGAACTGCTATACTGGTAACGGTAAGTAAGAATAAGGGAAATCCAACTTGACCTAAGGTACAGAGTTTATCATATTAGTTGCCATTTCATTATTTTTGAGGACTATTATGGAAAAGAAAAAATATAAAGAAAAATATTCAAAAAAAGTTGATAAGAAAAAAATGCCAAAAAAGATAGTTGATTTAAAATGGGTACTTACTATAACAATAACAGCTTTTTTAATATCAATGGCCTTTTCATTCTTATCAGAAGCAGTTATATCAAATGTGGGTATAGTATTAAGCATAATCTTACTATTTATAGTAATAGGAATAGGTGTTTTATTTGATATGATTGGAATAAGTGTAACAGTTGCAGATATAAATACATTCAATTCAATGGCATCAAAAAGAGTTGGTGGCGCAACTGTAGCAGTTAAATTTATTAAAAATGCAGAAAAACTATCAAGCTTTTGTAATGATGTAATTGGAGATATATGTGGAATAATAAGTGGAGCATTGTCATCATCTATTGCGGTTATATTATCAACAAAACTTAGCTTTAATATACTTATAATAACCTTATTAACAACAGGATTAGTAGCCGCATTAACAATTGGTGGTAAAGCACTTGGTAAAGGATTTGCAATAAATAAAAGTAATGTAATACTATATAATTTTTCAAGAGTTGTTTCTTTGTTTTATAAGGGATAAAAAAAATATAATTATATAATTACCCCAAAACATTGAAAATCGACTTTTTTTTTGTTATAATTTTTACAATTAGGAGTGGTAGCGTGAATATAAGAAACGAACTAAACGATGAAGAAGAATTAGAAGTAATTGATATAGATGATGACATCGAAGAAGAAAAAGAAGTAGTAGAAGAAGAAAATATAGATAAAAATACAGAAAATAAAAAAAATAATAAAAAGAAAAAAGAAAAGAAAGAAAAAAGCAAAAATAAAGATAAATCAACTATAAAAAAAGCCACTGGAAAGAGAAAATTAAAAAAAGGACTTCTTTTCCAGACTATTTTTTGTGCAGTTAGTATTATTTTTATAATTGGTTGCTGTATTTTTTATGGGACAAGATTAGTAAAATACTATAAAATATACAATCCAAAAGATTCTAATGGTAATGCAATGCAATTACTTGCAAATAAAATTACATCAGGAGCAACATTTGTATATGATGGTGATGGTATCTATTTAACTGGAGGAACTTATACATATAAAGGTGAAAAAGTAGACAACTATATTAAATATGGAAATTTAGTTTGGAGAATTTTAAAGATAAATAGTGATAAATCAATAGATATTGTACTTGATAGTTCTATAAACAACCTAAAATGGAACAGTAATATAACAGATTATTCAAAATCTGATGTTGCAACATATTTAAATGATGAATTTATTAAAATTTTAAACAAGAAAACGCTTGCGCATACAATTGTATGTACTGATAAGGTAGATGATATATCAAAAATAAAATGTAACACAACAGATACATCAAACTATGTTAGACTATTAAATATTGGGGAATTCATAAATAGTAAAGCAAGTGGAAAATCATTTATTTCTAATGGAAGCAGTGTATGGCTATCAACTCGTGGAGAAAAACAGGTTTGGGCAATAAATGGAACAAGCCTATCATATACAGACCCAGCAAAAACTTATGATGTAAAACCAGTGGTAACACTAAAAAACACTACGAAATATGTTGGCGGAAGAGGTACTAAAAAAGAACCATACGAAATAGAAGAAAAATCTAATAATGTAATGATCTCTGATCATATAAAATTAGGTAGTGATACATGGACAGTTTATAAAATTGAAGGTAATAAATTGTACTTATCTCTATCCACTCTATACGGAAAAGGAACAAAAACATATAGATTTGACCTAAAAAGTAATAAATACGACCCAAAAAAAGCATCTTCACTAGCAAAATATTTAAATGAAACATATTTGAACACACTGTCATATAAAAATAAATTAGAAGATTGTACATGGAACACTGGAACATATGAATCAAGCTATAAAGATATATATAAGGAAAAAATAACTGCTAAAGTAGGAATTAGTTCAGTAACAGATTTAAAATTTGATTCAGGTGTTAAGAATTATTATATATTAAACGGAACTAAAGATGGTAAGGCTTATTTATATAGTGATTATTTAACTGAAAGCAAAGTGACTCTTGCAAGAGCAATAAAACCATCAATATGTATTAAAAAAGCAACAATAAAAACTGGAGATGGCTCTTTAACAAAGCCTTATACATTGGAGGGATAGTATGAAAAAATTTACAATTTTCATGATTGTAGTAGATATACTAGTGGCATCTTGTTTTGTATTAGTATATGGAATACCTTCATTTAAAAATAAAATTATATCAACTGCAATGGTTACAAAAACACACAAGTATATAGCATATATATTCTACGATGAAGAAACAATTGACAAAGTAACCGCACAAAATAGATATATTCCATTAACTGATAAAGTAAATCTAGACGAAATAGTTATAAATACTTCAGAAAGGGATTCATATGATAATAAATATGATGAAGAAATATTAACAAGAGATCCAAACAATGAAGATTACAAATATATAAAAGTAAAAGTTGGAAAATATAATGCACACTTAGTAGCTATATATGATCCATCACGCGTAAAATTAATCGCATCAAAAACATTTAATACAGGACATGGACAAGAACGTATAAAAGATATGTGTAAAAGATCAGATGGTATTGTATGTATAAATGGTGGTAGATTTAATGATACAACTGGTTATGGTAGCGATATTCCAAAAGGAACACTAATAAAAGACGGAAAAATTATATGGTCAGATACAAGCAAAGCAACGAGTTTAATAGGATTTAATAAAGAAAACAAATTAGTTTTAACTGAATCAACTGCACAAGATGCATTAGCTATGGGTATGAGAGATGCCCTAGAATTTGGGCCATTCTTAATAGTAAATGGTAAAAAGCTTCAATATGAATCATCAGCAGGAGGATACGACAGGGCAGCTCGTGTCGCAATAGCACAAAGAAAAGATGGAGTTGTATTATTTTTAGTTACTGAAGGAGTACATACAAATGGTCCATCACTTGTTGAAGTAATTGAGCTTCTAACAAAATACGGCGCATATAATGCAGCTAATCTAGATGGTGGTACATCAGCACAATTAGTTATAAATGGAACATTAATGAATAATCCACTAACAGTATATGGCAAAAAAGTTACTGGAGGAAGAAGAGTAGTAAGTGGTTTTGGATTAATTAAATAGGAGTCTAATTATGAAAAAAAAATACAAATTAAAAATAGGAAGATTATTACTAGTAATTATATTAGCTGGATTTGGAGTATCACTCTTAGTTATAGGTATAAATAAAAATATAATTTCAGTTAATGCCCCTATAGTAAATTCAAAAAAGTATAATGAAATACCAAAGCCAAAAGTAGAAGAATCAAAAATATCGTTAATTGCAGTAGGAGACGCATTAATACATGGCGCAATATATCAAAATGTAAAAAGTTCAAATTATGACTTTAAACCAATTTTTAGTGAAGTAAAAGATGTTTTCTCTAGTTATGATCTTAGATTCTATAATCAAGAGACAATACTAGGGGGAAAAGAGCTTGGGTTGTCCACTTATCCACAATTTAATTCTCCAACCGAAGTAGGAGATGCATTTATGGATATGGGATTTAACCTAGTTAGTCTTGCAACCAACCATACATTAGATAGAGGAGTCTCAACAAATTGGAAAACAATAAAAAATTCAAGAGAATATTGGAACAAACAAGAAAATGTAATCGCAGCTGGTTCATATGCAACTCAAGAAGAAAAAGATGAAGTAATAGTAAAAGAGAAAAATGGAATTAAATATGGCTTACTTGCATATACAACGCTTACTAATGGACTAACAATACCAAAAGGCAAAAATTACTATCTAAATGTTTATAATGATGCATTAGCTAAAAAAGATATAGAGGCATTAAGAGATAAAGTAGATGTTTTAATAGTATCAATGCACTGGGGAATAGAATATTCACATGGTGTCTCACCAGAGCAAAAAACAATTGCTAAATACTTATCATCATTAGGTGTTGATATAATAATAGGAACACATTCACATGTGGTAGAACCAATTGAGTATATTAACAATACTCTAGTAATTTACTCATTAGGAAATTTTGTTTCCTCACAAATAGGAAATGAAAAACTAACTGGTTTAGTAGCGGCAGTTGATATTACAAAAACAACTATAGATGGCAAAAGCGTTGTTAAACTATCAAATACAAAAGCTGATCTTGTTTATACATGTAAGCCAAATACATGTGGAAAAGGTAAATATAAAGTATATCCATATAACAAATTAAATGATAGTCTATTACCAAATTATAAAACAGAATTTAAAAAGAATATGGATATAGTAAGAAAAATAGATAAAAATATTAAAACTATATATACAAAAGTGAAATGCACCCCTTAGAGTAGACATAAATTAAAAAGAACTTTTGTGATAAAATA